>MDTD01124674.1_pt1 | contig 22913 bp, 19 predicted proteins | sample 811221 | NCBI WGS metagenome assembly MDTD01 (sample SAMN05326646, study PRJNA326480) | marine metagenome | isolation source: seawater | place: Pacific Ocean: South West | collected 2011 | reverse complement strand
GGCGTGTTCGTCATCGAAACCGCGCCGGGCGGGCTGAGACCGGAGCTGATCTCAACCTATCTTTCCATCCGCTCCCGGGAGTTGATATGAAAACATCCGGCGAAACGATCCGTTCAAGCCGTTTTCGTCTCGAGCGCGAAAGCGACTGGCTGCGGCTGCAGGCCATTCTGGACCAGGCGGAAAGGCGCGGCGTGAAAAGCCTCGCCTTCCAGGATGCCCGCGACCTGGTGACGCTTTACAGGCAGGCGGTGAACGCGCTTTCGGTGGCGCGCGAGATCTCGCTCGACAGCGCGATTGTCGCCTATCTGGAGAGCCTGTGCGCACGGGCCTATCTGGTGGTCTACGCGCCGCGCGCCAGCATTCGCGGCATCGTCTCCCGCTTCTTTCGCCAGGGCGCGCCGCTGGCCTTTCGCCGTTCGGGCATCGAGCTTGTCATCGCCTTTGTCCTGATGGTTCTGGGCGGGGTGGCCGCGTTCGCGCTGACGCGCACGGACCCGACATGGTTCTATGCCTTCGTGCCGGAAAGCCTGGCGGCCGGGCGCGGACCGCAGGCCAGCGCCGATGCGCTGCGCCGGGTGATCTACGACAGCGAACCGGGCGCGCTCGACCAGCTCGGAGCCTTCGCGACCTATCTGTTTTCGCACAATACACGGGTCGCCATCTTCTCTTTCGTCCTTGGAATCCTGGCTTGCGTGCCGAGCGGGTTGCTGATGCTCTACAATGGCAGCGTCATCGGCGCGCTGGGCGCGATCTATGCCGACAAGGGGCTGGGACTGGATCTGTTCGCCTGGCTCTCGATCCATGGCGTGACCGAGCTTTCGGCCATCGCCATCGCCACGGCGGGCGGCTTCCGGCTGGGGCGCGCAGTGCTGTTTCCCGGCGAGAAAACGCGCAAGGCGGCGCTTTCCGATGCAGCACATGACGCGGTCAAGCTGGCCGTGCTGGCCGCCCTGATGCTGGTGGCCGCCGGGCTGCTGGAAGGCTTCGCCCGGCAACTCGTGACCGCGCCGGTGTGGCGGATCACGATCGGCTGGAGCATCGGCGCGCTCTGGCTTTTATGGCTGCTCGGCGCGGGACGGCAAAACGGTTTCGCCAGGAGCCGTCCTGTTACCACGGAGGCGACATCATGAGCGCCGAGACAGTCGCGGGCAAACCCGGAACCGCAAAAGACAGGCGCAAGGCGCGGACAAAGGCGAAAGCGGGCGGCCGCGTGCTGACCATCATCCCGCCCGAAGGCGTGCCGTTCGATCTGAAGATCGCCAGCTTTTTCGCCCGCGCGGGCGCCCAGATCATCGATATCATCATAACGGTGCTTGCCAGCGCGCTGTTGCTGGTAGCGGTGGGGCTGACGGGCTCTGTGGGGTTTCAGGCCGCCATGGCGATCGCATCGCTGATCTTCCTGTTCATCGGCACGCCCTACTACATCATCGCCGAACTGCTCGCAAACGGGCGCACGCCGGGCAAGCGGCTGCTTGGCATCCGCGCGGTCTCCGTTAAGGGCGGCGGATTGTCGGTGCATCAGATCGTGGTGCGCAATCTGCTCAAGGAAATCGAGATCTTCACGCCTATCCTTCTATTGTTCGGCGCAACGCCCGACAATATTCTGATCCCCTTGATCGCACTGGTATGGCTGATTGTCGTGATCGCCTTTCCGGCGTTTACCGCGCACAGCCAGCGCATCGGCGACCTGATCGCCGGCACGGCCGTGATTGCAACACCCGCTGCGGCGCTTCTGCCCGACCTGGCCAGTGCGCCTGCAACGCCATCGGCGGAGCGCTTCGTCTTCACGCCGGCGCAGATGGATCTTTACGGCGCCTATGAGCTGCAGGTTCTGGAAAAACTGTTGCGCGGCGAGCGAAACGAAATCAGCCGTCCGCGGCTTTCCGACGCCGCCATGCGCATTCGCCGCAAGATCGGCTATGAAGAGACCGTCGCGCCGCATGAGGATGAAGCATTCCTGCAGGCGTTCTACACCGCCCAGCGGGGCTATCTCGAACAGAAGAAACTGTTCGGCGACGCCCGCGCCGACAAGCACTACGGAAGCGAGGATTCGGGCGCCGACTGACGGCACTTATCATTGAAACTATGGACTTTTTCGACACATCGGTTAGTCAGCGACAGGTTTCGACGAATCTGAAGGAGCAAGCCAAACATGACATCCACCGACCCCACGGCCGCCAAGCCCGCCTTTGGCGTGAACGAGCGGATCGGAGAAACATTCTCCGTGCTGCGCCAGCGTTTCATGACCTTTGTCATCCTGTCTGCCGTCCCCGGCATTCTCGTCGAGCTCGCCTCCTATGCCACGGGTCTGGGCACCGGACTGGAGGCCGACCCGTTCGCACCGGGTCAGGCGACGCCATCCGTGTTCATGATCATACTCGTTTCGGCGATACTGCCGATGCTGCTCTATTCGATCATGACCGGCATGATGGTTCTGGCCGCCTATGACACGAAATCGGGCCGTCCGGTCCGCCTCGGTGCCTATCTGAAAGCCGTGATCAACCGGCTGCCGGCGCTCATCCTGGTCACGCTGGTTGCGTCCTTCGGCGTTGCCATTGCCTTTATACTGTTTCTCGTTCCGGGGCTTTGGCTCGCCGGCGTCTGGGCCGTCTGCGTCCCCGTCGTGATGATCGAGGGCATGGGTTTCGGCGCCCTTGCGCGCAGCCGTCAGCTGACGAAGGAATACCGCTGGCCGATCATCGGCTTTATCGTGGTCGCCTACATCATCATTTTCGTGATCACGTTCCTGGTCGCGCTCGCGGCGGGTCTGCTGCCAATCCCTACGCTCATCGTCGCAATCGTGCTCGGCCTCATCAACGGCGTCGCCACGGCCCTGATTTCGATTGCGGTTTCGGTGACCTATGCGCGCCTGCGCGACATCAAGGAAGGCGTCGGCTACGCCGACCTCGCCGAGGTGTTTGACTAAAGCGAACTTCGCCGAGGTCTGGGCCACCAAGGGCTCGATCGGGTTTGCCATCCAGATCGCAAAGACCAAGGTGACGGATGGGAACCCGATATTGGGGACCATTTAGAGGTCCGCTTCCAGGCGATCATTGACGCCTTAGAGCGCCGTGCATCCATTCGGATGCACGGCGCTCTAACCTATTGAATCTACGCATCGTGCTTTCCGGAGTCGGACCAACAATCGCACTGGGGTTGCCCGCCTGAAACAGCTTTCGAGCAGCAGATAATCTCAGATCAAATCTGCGATCTGGCTCCGGCCTGCCGCCGGGCCGGTGTAGCGGGCTCGGGGGCGAATGAGCTTCCTTGCCGCCTGTTGTTCCATGGCGTGCGCAATCCATCCGGCGGTGCGGGCGATTGCGAAGATTGCTATCTCATGGCCAACCGGCAGACCAAACATTCGGGTCATTACCGCAAGCGCATAGTCTATTGTCGGAAACAGGCCTGTCGTTTCCTGGACGAGACGCGGCGCATCGCGGGTCAGGCGTGGATCGGCTCCAGCTCGGGATAGGGCGGACAGCAGATTTTCGGCACGCGGATCGCCGTTTTCGTAAACGGCATGGCCGAAGCCATGGAAGTCTTCACCCAGCATGGAGCGTTCCCGTATATTGGCCGCGATGTCGCCCGCCGACAGCACGTCAAGCAGCCGCGCTGCCAGCGGCCCAGCGCCGCCATGTCTGCGGCCCTTCAGCGCGGCAAGACCCGCAATTGTTGCTTCATAGAAGTTGATGTCGGTCGATGTCGCGCAGCGCACGGTATAGGCGGAGGCATTGAGTTCATGCTCCGCGAGAAGCACGACAGCACGGCGGATCAAATCTACGGCGCGGGCGTCGTTCGGCGCCCAAACTGAGGCGATCTGTTTGTGGATTGGCGCCGGCGATGGAGACGTTCCCAGTATCGCCGATGTCACCAGCCGCATCACTCGTGCTCCGGTTTCGGCGCGTCCGAAGGGCGACCTGTTGAAAGCGCGGGGATCCTCACCGCCGGCGAGCGCCGTGAGCGCTATGGCACGGGCAAGCGGCTGGCAATCTGCCATTGCCGCGCGCACGGCTTCGAAGTCCGGCGTGGACGGCGGCATATTGTCCTCGGCAAAGGGATCGTCCGCTGTGATGTCCCACAGCAAGGTCGCGGTTTCTTCCAGTGTTGCCTGTTCGGCCAGCTTCGTTGCCAACACCCCACGATAAAGCGGACCCTGCGCGGTGATCGTCGAGATCGCAGAATCCAGAACCGAACCGTCATCTGGAGCGCCTCGCGCCGCCGGATAGGGTCCTCTTCGATTCTTGAGCGCCCTGACATCATCGGCGCTGTAACGTTTCGCTCTTGACGCTGCCACCGCCTCGGAGCGGATCAGGCCGCGGCTGACATAGGCATAAAGGGTGGCAGGCGACACCGACAGTTCGGCGGCGGCCTCGGCAGCCGTCAGATAAAGGAATTCAGCATCATTTTTCATATTGATTAATATAATCAAGATTGATCAATATGAAAAGGCGGTCATCTTCCTTACTGATTGAAGAAGGAGTTTGGCTATGAATCACCAGTCCCGGCCCGTTATCGGGCTTGAAGGCGTTGCGGCGGCAGAAACCCGGCTTTCCCATGTCGAGGGCGAGCGTGGGGAGTTGATAATTGCCGGAGAATATGTCGGGGATCTCGCCTTCAGCCTCGACTTCGAGGCGCTTGTTGCCCGCCTCTGGGCGCTTGCAAAGGACGACGACGTCGATGCCGACCACGTCCGTCTGGCTCTCGGCAAATCGCGTCGTGAGGCGTTCTCACATGTGCCGTCCGTGCTGTCAGTCACCGAGGGCATGCCACTTGTCGACGCTTTCCGCGTTGCGATCGCGGCACTCCAGCCCAGCGATCAACGCGCGCCGGAGATCACGCTGCTTGGCGCGATGCCTGTCATTGCCGCCGCGCTGGTGCGCCGCAGTGAGGGGCAGCCGGTTATCGAGCCTGATCCCGCCGCCTCTCACGCGGGCGATTTCCTGCGGATGTTGCGCGGGAGCGATGCATCGGCGCAGGAAATCGCGGCGTTGAACGCTTATCTGATCACGGTTTCCGACCATGGCATGAACGCCTCGACATTCACGAGCCGGGTCGTCGCTTCCACCCACGCCGATCTGTTCATGGCGGTCACCGCTGCCTATTGTGCGCTCAGCGGCCCATTGCATGGCGGCGCGCCTGAGCCGGTACTCGATATGCTGGATGCGATCGGCTCCGAAGACCGTATCGAAGACTGGGTTGATGCGGCCCTTGCCCGCGGAGACAGGCTCATGGGCTTCGGTCATCGTATTTATCGGGTCCGTGACCCGCGCGCCGATGTGCTGAAGGCTGCTGTTGAAAGGCTCCATGTTACAGGTAAGGATCTTGGGCTCGCTACCCAGGTGGAAGCATATGCCCGCCAGGCCCTTGCGCGCCACAAACCCGGTCGCAAGCTTGAGACCAATGTCGAGTTCTTCACCGCGATCCTGCTCGATGCGCTGCAGATACCCCGTCAGGCCTTTACGCCGGTTTTTGCTGCGGGCCGCACGGCCGGCTGGACGGCGCATGCCATCGAGCAGCAGCGAACGGGACGTCTGTTACGACCGGCTGCGACGTATACAGGTGCAATGCCCGGATAAGTTCAGCCGGTACGCGGAAATTTCCAAGTCCGCCGGAAAATCGCGGCGGCGTCTCGATATGGACTATTGCCGCTTTGGAGCGTTCGGATCGGGAACGGACGGGAAGCCGGCCTTCTCGCCTCCCCGGTCGCGACAACCGTTGATCACCGCCGGGAAATGCGGGAACGCGAAGGACGCGCCGTCCTCTTCCCATACACCGATGCACCCGCGCTCTTTGAGATGCGGGTCGTCAAGGGCCTCGCCCCCCTGCCAGACCGGAACAACCGGCGCCCTGCCTTCTGCAAAGGTCTCGATCCAGTCCTCACGATCGCGTTCTTCGAAGAGCCGCGCCAGAAGATCGGCCAGGTGGGTTTTCTGCGCATCGCGGCCCTGCCTCGTCCGGAAGGTTTCGCCGCGGAGAGGGTGCCCTTCAGGGGTGCCGGCATTCAGGAATTCTGACCACAGATGGTCCTCCAGGGTCGCGATGGCGACGAATTTTCCGTCCCGACACCGGTAGATCGCGCTGTCGGCCATGACCTGCGGCTGGTCGGCCGGCGCGCCATCGGGGTTGAGGCGCGACAGGGACATCGTCAGGCAGGCGGCGGCGGTCGCGTCGAAAATGGAGGTGTCGACCACCTGACCCTCGCCGGTCCGCTCCGCCTCCACGATCGCGGCGAAGGCGGCAAGGCTTGCCGCGTTCACGGTCAGGGCATCGGCAAGCCGGATATTGGGGCGAACGACCTTCGGTTCCAGTTCGGATGGCGCCGTGAAATATCCGGCGACCCCGAGAACGGACAGATCATGAGCCGGCCAATGCCGATAAGGCCCGGTTGCTCCGTATCCGCTGATCGAGACGATAACGAGCCGCGGCTTTGTCGCGTGGAGCCAGTCGGTCCCGATCCCGAGCCGGGCGAGAACGCCCGGACGAAAGCTCTCGATCAGGACATCGGCCCGCCGAACGAGGTCGGCGAGCGCCGTTTTTCCGTCGTCCGATTTCAGGTCGAGCCGCAGGACCGTTTTGCCGCGATTGAGGACGCGGTAGCTTTCCGGAAAGAGGCGTTCGGCCGGATCGCCTGTCGGCGGCTCGACCTTGGTCACGTCTGCGCCAAGGGTGCGCAACGTGGCGGCGGTGGCGGGGCCGGGATAGAGAAGCGAGAGGTCAAGCACCCGTTTTCCCGCCAGTGGTTGCGGAAAGCCGGGCATCAGTCGGTTCGCTCCAGCAGAGCCTTGGCGATGGTGTTCTTCTGGATCTCGGACGTGCCGGTCACGATCCGGAAAGTGCGCAGGTTGCGGAAGATGAACTCGATCGGCCCGCCCTTGAGCAGCCCGACGCCGCCATGCACCTGCATTGCCCGGTCGGCGATGCGGAAGCCGTTTTCGGCGCAGAACAGCTTGCACATCGAGGCCTCGGCGCGAATGTCGTGGCCTTCGTCCAGACGGCGTGCGGCGTCGAACATCATTGCGCGGCCGGCGTAGAGGTCGGTCGCCATGTCGGCTAGCATGTGCTGGATCGCCTGAAAGCCGCCAATCGGCCGACCGAACTGGTGACGCCCGCCCGCGCGCTCGATCGAGAGTTCAAGCGCCAGCCGGGCGAAGCCCAGAATGGTCGAGCAATGCAACAATCGGTTGACCGAGATCCGGGCCATGGCGAGACGGAAGCCGGCGCCTTCCTCGCCGATCAGGTTCTGCGCCGGGACCAGAACCTCATCGAAGATCAGATCGGCATGGACCCCCTTGCCCGCGAGAACCTCGTAGTCCGTGCGTTTCGATACGCCCTCGGCATGCAGGTCGACGAAAAAGGCGGAGATGCCGCGCGCGCCGGCGTCGGGGTCGGTGACGGCGAGGACGATCGCAATATCGGCAAAGCTGCCGCCGGAGATAAATCGCTTCGCGCCATTCAGGCGGTAGCCATCGGCGGTCTTCACGGCCCGAGTCTTGATCGAAGCCGCGTCGGAGCCGGCTCCGGTCTCGGTCAGCGCGAAGCAGACGGCGCGCTCGGCGGTCTGGACCGGCTTCAGGAAGGTCTCCACCTGGTGGGGGCTGGCCTGCTTGAACAAGTGTCCGATGCGCGGCGGGCCGGACAGGTCGCCCAGCACATGGGCAGCAAGCACGGAACCGGTCGTCAGCGCGGCTTCGCGCACGGCGCAGATGTCGGCGACGGAAAGCCCCTGACCACCGAGTTCCTTCGGCAGAAGATAGGAATAAAAGCCGCGATCGGCGGACATCTTCCAGACCTGTCGAAGCGTTTCGTGCGCGACCGGCGTATCCCAGTCGAGGCCGTTCTCTCGCTCGAAATCGGCGATCTCGCCGGTCAGGAAGTCGACCAGAGGCTCGACCGCGGCAAGGGCGGCCGCGCTGCCGCGGAAGTCGCCGAGGGCACGCGCGCGGGCCTTTTCGCGGGCGTCTGGGGACAGGCGATCCGACATCATACTTTCCTTTCAGAGTGGGCCCAGTAGGCATCGCGCACCTTGCGGCGGACGATCTTGCCATTGGGATTGCGGGGCAGGTCGTCCACGAAATCGAAGCTGCGCGGGCGTTTGAACCCCGGCAGGTTTTCCCGGCAGAGGGCCTCGAGGGAATCGGACGACACCTCGGCTCCGTCCCTGGTCACGATGACGGCCTTCACCGCCTCGCCCCATTCGCGATCGGGCACGCCGACAACAGCCGCGTCCAGCACGGCGGGGTGGTTGTAGAGCACCTTTTCCACCTCGGACGGATAGACGTTGAAGCCGCCGGAGATGATCATGTCCTTCTTGCGGTCGACGATGAACATAAAGCCCTCGTCGTCCCGGGTCGCGACGTCGCCGGTGTGGTAGGCGCCGTCCTTGAGAACTTCGGCCGAAAGCTCCGGCGCGCCCCAGTAGCCCTGCATGACATCGGGGCCGCGCACGACGATCTCTCCGGCCTCGCCGAGCGCGCATTCGTTGCCGTCGTCGCGCAGGATCCGGACGTCATTCTCGAAATAGCTGCGTCCGCAGCTTGCGAGTCTCGTGCGATCGCCGGCCAGGGCGTCGATGTGGTCCTGGGCGGTGAGCACCGTGATGGTGGATGTCGTCTCGCCCGCGCCATAGCCCTGCGACAGGATCGGCCCGAAAGTTTCCATCGCCTCGGCCACCACCGCGGGCGCCATCGGCGCGGCACCATAGGCAACGCTGGTCAGGCTGGACAGGTCGTGCTTTTGCACCTCGCCGGACGCCAGAATGCGGGAGACCATCGTCGGCACGAGGAAGATGCGGTTGATCCGCTCCCGCTCGATGGTCGCCAGGAACTCCGGAATGTCGAACCGATCGAAGAGGACATTGCAGCCGCCCATATAGAGTGTCGGCAGGATCGCCATGCCGGAGGCGTGTGTGATGGGGCCGACATGCCCCATGCTCACGCCGATGCCGCCGTCCTTGCTCGGCCGGACCAGGTGCTTGCGCAGGAGAGCCATCCGGTTGCCGTAACTCTGCATCGCCGCCTTCAGCACGCCGGAGGAGCCCGAGGTGTAGTGCAGCACCGCAAGGTCCGTTTCCTTCGTCTCAAGGCTTTCGAACCCGGCTTTCCCCAATTCCAGAAGGTCGGAGTAGAGGATGTCGCCCGCATCGCCGGAAATCGCGACGATCTTCTTCAGGCGCGGCATAAGGTCCCGACGCTCGGCAAGATCGGCGGCGTGTTTCGGCCCGGCGATAACGACCTCTGCATGGCTGTCGTTGATGACATGCACCGTCTCCTCGGCGGAGAGGCGCGCATTCACCGGCACCTTGACCATCGCGCCCTTGTAACAGGCGATCTCGGTCGCAAGGATTTCCGTGCAATTCGGCGCCTGCATCGCGACATGGGTGCCCGCCGGAAAGCCCGCGGCCATCAGGCCGCTCGCTAGCCGGCTGGTTTCCGCATCGAGCTGCGCGAAGGTAAGCCGCCGTCGCTTGTCCACGGCGGCGAGCGCATTCGGCCAGTAGCATGCAGATCGCTGCACGACTCGTCCCAGATTCATCCGTCTCCTCCCGAGCATGTTGATCGGCAGGCTAGCGCCAGCGCTGGCCATGTCCAAAAAACAATTTGCAGCTGGCCTCCATATGGTTTTGATATAGCGAGGGGAGGCGACGCCATGAACTCACGGCAACTTCAGTATTTCTACGCCGTTCTGCGCGAGGGCGGATTTTCCGCAGCCTCAAGACGGCTGAATGTGGCGCAGCCCGCTCTTTCGGGCCATATCGCCGCGCTGGAAGCGGAGCTCGGCGTGAAGCTGTTCGAGCGGACGAACAAGGGCGTCACGGCCACCTCGGCCGGGGTCAGGCTGGGGCAGCATGCTGCCGCGATCCTCCGGCAACTCGACCTTGCCGCGGCCGATGTCGGCGGCGGCGACGACGGCCCGGGCGGCGAAGTCATGGTCGCCCTTCCGCTGACCGCCGCCTATCTGCTTGCGGCCCCGTTGTATGAGCGTGTGGCGCGGGACTTGCCACGCGTGAAACTGCGCATCGTGGAAGGGCTGAGTTTCGAAAGCGGCGACATCATGTCGTCCGGCCGCGGCGACCTCGGGCTGGTGCCGAACGCCGCCGACCTGCCGAACCTGGAATCAGTGGCGCTGTTTCAGGAACATCTCTATCTCGTCGGAAAATGGGACGGGCAGTCGCCACGCGTAGGCGAAGTGCCGTTGAGCGCGCTGCCTGACTATCCGCTGATCCAGACAAACAGACGCCTGGTGTTGCGGCGCGCCATCGAGGAGCTCGCGACCTCGCAGGGGATCCGGCTGAACACCGCGTTCGAGATCACCGGGCTCCATGTCCTTTATTCTCTGCTCGAGGCCGGGCTTGGCTATGCCATCATGAACTGGGCGCTGCTGGGAAGCCGATGGGACATGAATATGCTGGCGGCATGGAAGATCGTCGAACCCGAGGCCAGGCGCACGATTTCGCTGACCTGGCCCTCCAACCGGCCGATGACCGACGCCGTGCGCGCCGTGCGCCAGATCCTGGTCGAGGTTCTGCGCGAGGTCGTGGATGACGGTCGCTGGCCAGCAATCGACATCGCATTGAGAAACGACGACTGGCTGTAGCGTGGCGGCAGGGCCATCATCTCCGAACGTCATTCCGGCTTTGATGCCAAGTGGACCTGCGCTGAAATGCCTCGCATTCGCGGCTTTTCCTGGCGCTATCAACCTATTGCTGCCATCCATGACCAGCGCTACGAACGGCTTGAGCAAGCGTAAGCGCGCTTCGAGTGCAAGGCGGCGAGATTGTTGTCAGCCCGCTTGAACAAGCCGGATACTCTAGATTTCGGCAGCGATAGAGAAACCGACAGAAGGTTTTTCTGCGGTTTGCTTATGATGAATGAAATCGGCAAAAGATCAACAAATGTGCAATCTCGGCTATTGACTGAATTTTAATCCATGCTTAGGCTTCGGGTGAGATATAGGCCCCACTGGCCATCGGCAACTGCGCCCCGTTGAACGTCCTTCAAGGACGCGACGGGGTTTTTTATTTTTTGACTGGGGAATCGCAGGCACGTGTCCAGATCAGGCCCTGTTTATCCTGTTGCGCTGCTGTTTTCGGCCGGGGGCACCTATGCCTCGCTCGGACGGGAAGCGGTTGCCGGCGCGCTTGCGGCCATCGCCGAGATCAACGCCGACGAGAGCCTGCCCGTTCGTCTCGCGCCCTCGATCGCCGATCCGCGGGGCCAGCACTACGCGCATCTGGCGGAGGTCGCGCTCGGCGAAGGCGCCCGGCATATCGTCGGAACCATTACATCGTCCGGCCGCAAGGAAGTGATTCCGGTAGTGGAGAGACAGGGCGGCCTGTTATGGTACGCCTTCCCGTATGAAGGTTACGAGGCCAGCGACAGCACGCTCTATTTCGGCGCGTGTCCCAACCAGCACCTGCTGCCGCTGTTCGAATATGTGATGCCGCGCCATGGCAACCGGCCCTTCGTCATCGGCTCCAACTATATCTGGGGCTGGGAGGTGGCGCGCATCGCCCGCGAGCTTGCGGAAGCGCGCGGCGGCTCCCTTGCCGGTGAACGCTATCTTCCGCTCGGTTACACCTCCTGCGACCATCTGATCGCGGAAATCCGCGAGCGCCGTCCGGACTTCATCCTGTCAAACCTGGTTGGCGAAAGCCTTCATGCCTTTGTCCGCGCCTTTCATGCGCTTGCGCAGGAGGAAGAACGGTTCGCGCCGGAGCGCTGTCCCGTCGTCTCTTGCAACGTGACCGAGGCGGATATCGAGGAGCTTGGCGCGACCGCCTGCGGACACATCACAACGTCGAGTTATTTCGACGGGCTCGACACCCCTGAAAATCGGGCATTCAAGGCCCGGATTGCCGAGCGCCAGGGCCACCGCAAGGCGATTTCGTCATGTTTCGCTTCGGTCTACTCTGCCGTTTCGGTGCTCGGTCATGCCATTGCCGAGGCCGGCACGGACGATCCGCGGGTCGTGCGCCGGGTCGTGACGTCGCGCCGGTTCGATACGCCGATCGGGGCGCTCACGGTCGATCCCGCGACACAGCACGCAGCGCTTTCGTGCCACATGGCGGAGGTCGGGCAAGACGGACGGTTCCGCCTGTTCGACCGCAGCATCGGACCGATCGTGGCCGACCCCTATCTTTCCAGCGACGCCGCGCGCGAAGCCTTCCGGCCGATGCCGCGCGCCGAAGGCGCCGCAGGTTTGAAGGTGGTCAGATGAAGACGTTCAAGCGACCGGATCTCGCCGGCACGAAGGCTCTCATTCTCCACCCGCCGCATGCAACCGCTGATGCGCTGGCGCGGCAACTGGCGCTTCTGAGAATCTCGGCGCGGGTGGTCTGGCCGCAGCTCGATCTGGCGGATGCCGAAGCCGACTTCGTGTTTTTCGATGTCGATGGCGGCCATGAAGGCCAGTTTCCCTGGGAGCCGGGTCGTGCCCCCATGCCCACCATCGCGCTGATCGGCTCTGAAGCGCCCGGCCGGATCGAATGGGCGATTGCACAGGGCGCCGATGCCCACCTCCTGAAGCCGATCGGTTCCACCGGCGTCTACAGCGCGCTGCTTGTTGCAAGCCACGCCTTCGAGACAATGCGCCGGCAGACGGATGATATTCGCGCCCTTGAAGGCCGGCTGCGCCAGCGCCCGTCGGTCGTTCAGGCCGTTCTCCTGCTGATGGAAGAAGGCGCGCGCGACCAGGAAGCGGCCATGAAGACCCTGCGCGCCATTGCCATGACCTGGCGGATGACGATCGAGGAGGCGGCGGAAGCCATCTGCAACAATGAGGGCCGCACCAAACGCGGCGCATGAAAGACAAGGAGAAAGACGTGTCAGTGACGGAAGGCTTTGCACCCTATGGCGAATATCGGACCTGGTACCGGATCACCGGCGATCTGAAATCGGGCAAGCCGCCGCTGATCGTGGTCCATGGCGGTCCCGGCTGCACCCATGATTATGTCGACAGCTACAAGGATGTCGCCGAAAGCGGGCGCGCCGTCGTTCACTACGATCAGGTCGGCAACGGCAAGTCCACGCATCTGCCGGAAAAGGGCTCCGATTTCTGGACCGTCGATTTCTTCAAGAAGGAACTGCACAATCTGATCGACCATCTCGGCATTCGCGATGCCTATTGCGTGCTTGGCCAGTCGTGGGGCGGCATGCTGGGGGCGGAATTCGCAATCGATTGCCCCGCAGGCCTCAAGGCGCTGGTGATCGCCAACTCTCCGGCCGCGATGGAGACCTGGATTTCCGAAGCCAACCGGCTGCGCAAGGCGCTTCCGGGCGGCGTTCACGAAACGCTTTTGAAGCACGAACAGGCCGGCACGACCGACAGCGCCGAGTACAAGGCCGCCACCGACGTGTTCAACCAGAACCATGTCTGCCGCATCGTGCCGATGCCGCCGGAGGTCCAGCACACATTCGATCAGATCGACGCCGACCCCACAGTCTATCACACCATGAATGGCCCAAACGAGTTCCACGTCGTCGGAACGATGAAGAACTGGTCCGTGGTCGGCAAGCTCTCAGCCATCGAAGCCCCGACCTATCTGATCTCCGGCCGTTTCGACGAGGCGACCCAGGCCTGCGTCACCCCTTACCTTGAAGAAATCCCGGATGTCCGCTGGACCGTCTTCGGCGCTTCGTCCCACATGCCGCATGTCGAGGAGCGGGACGCCTGCATGGCGGCGGTTTGCACCTATCTCGATGAAAAGGCCGCATGAGCGGCGCGCGATCAACCCTGAACCAGAAAGCAAAAGAGGAACAGCAGTGATGACGACAATCAGGCATTTGAAGACAGCAGGAGCCGCGCTCGCCGTCGGGCTTCTGGCACAGACCGCGCTTGGCGGCCTTGCCCAGGCGCAGGATCGCGACGCGCTTCTGAAAGAGCACAGCGGCGGCACCATGATGCTGGGCGCGGTATCGGCGGCCGGCACCATCGACCCGCATGTCAACTACACCGCCGAATTCTGGCAGGTGTTCCAGATCCTCTATGATGGTCTTGTGAAGTTCAAACAGGCCTCGCGCGCGGAAGGCTACGAAATCGTTCCCGATCTGGCCGAAGCAATCCCGGAACCGCAGGATGACGGTACGACCTACGTGTTCAAGCTGCGCGACGGCATCAAGTTCGCCGATGGCACGGATGTGACGGCGGAGGATGTCGTCGCCTCGTTCCAGCGCATTTTCAAGATCAACGGCCCGACCTCCGGCTCGTTCTACAACAACATCGTCGGCGCCGATAAATGCCTGGCCGAGGCGGCGAGCTGCACGCTTGAAGGCGGCGTTGTCGCTGACGAAGAGGCCGGCACCGTAACCTTCCATCTGGTCGCGCCGGATTCGGAATTCTTCGACAAGCTCGCCGTTCCCCATGCGGCAATCCTGCCCGCGGAAACCGCAGCGACGGATGCCGGCACCAGTTATATTCCGGGCACCGGTCCCTACATGATCGAGAGCTACGATCCGAACGACAAGATGGTGATGAAGCGCAATCCGGAATTTTCCGAATGGAGCGTCGACGCCCAGCCGCAGGGTTACCCGGACGAGATCGTCTACCGCTTCGGCATGAACGAGGAATCGATGATCAACGCGATCCAGAACGGCCAGCTCGACTGGATGTTCGATCCGCCGCCGGCAGACCGGCTGAACGAACTCGGCACGCAATATGCCGACCAGGTTCACGTCAATCCGCTGGCTGCCTTCTGGTACGCGCCGATGAACACCAACCTTGCGCCGTTCGACAACGTCAAGGTGCGCCAGGCCGTCAACTACGCCATCGACCGCAACGCGCTGGTCAACATCTATGGCGGCCCGGTTCTTGCGCAGCCGACCTGCCAGATCCTGCCGCCGGAGTTCCCCGGCTTTGAGGAAAGCTGCCTCTATACCGAAAATCCGGGCACGACATGGACGGCGCCCGATATGGAAAAGGCCAAGCAGCTTGTCGAGGAATCCGGCACAGCCGGGCAGAAGGTGACGGTGGTTGCCGAAGACACCGCGACATCGCGGGCGGTCGGCACCTATCTGCAGAGCGTTCTGGCCGAACTCGGCTATGATGCCACGATGCAGGCGATCTCGCCGAACATCCAGTTCACCTATATCCAGAACACCGACAACAATGTGCAGATCTCGGTCTCGCAGTGGTTCATGGACTATCCGCAGGCTTCGAACTTCCTGAACGTTCTCCTGTCCTGCGCTTCGTTCAACGAGGGTTCGGACGCCTCGATCAACATCGCGGGCTATTGCAACGAAGAGATCGACGCCAAGATGGCGAAAGCCATGCAGACGGCCGTGACCGACCCGGAAAGCGCCAACAAGATGTGGGCAGAGATCGACAAGGCATTCATGGAACAGGCGCCGGTTGCGCCGCTGTTCACGCCGAAGAATGTCGATTTCACCTCCAAGCGCGTTGGCAATTTCATCTTCTCCAACCAGTTCCGCTGGCTCATCGACCAGTCCTGGGTGCAGTAACTAGGATGGCTTTGCCGCTCCCGGTCTGCTGGCCTGAAGGCCGGCGACCGGAAGCGGCAGGGCCCGGAAGACATCACAGGCAGGGCGTTTGCGCCCTGCCGCCGACCAGACGAGATTCATGCCCATGACAGACGCCGCGATACCAGCAACATCGGCAGAACCCGCACGCCGCGCCGGACAGAGCCCGATGCGGCGCGCCTGGCTGATCCTGTCGCGCGACAAGTCCGCCATCGCCGCCTTCGCCGTGCTGGTGGTGATCGTGCTCGCCTGTCTCGCCGCGCCGCTCTATGCGCAATATGTCGCAAAGTCCGATCCGTTTCGCTCCAACCTTTCCGGGACGATCGAGATCGACGGCAAGGCGGAGAAGATCATGCAGGCCTCGACCACCGGTCTCGGCCTCGGCGTCACGCCGATCGGCCCCACCTGGCATGGCCAATACATGCTCGGCGCCGACAATCAGGGCCGGGATGTCGCGGCCCGCCTGCTTTACGGCGGGCGTAACTCGCTGCTGATCTCATCGGCGGCAACGCTGATCTGTCTGGTTCTGGCGGCGGCCATCGGCATTTCAGCCGGTTTCTTCGGCGGCTGGGTCGATATGGTCCTGTCGCGGATACTGGAAGTGCTGTGGGCGTTCCCGGTCTATCTTCTCGCAATCTCGCTTTCGATCGTGCTGCTGTCGCAGACGATCGTTCTTGGTCCGATCGAGATCAGTTCGGGAAGCCTCGCGCTGCCGATCGTAATCATCGGCATCATCTACGTTCCCTATATCGCAAGGCCGATCCGCGGGCGGGTTCTGTCTCTGCGCGAAAGCGAGTTCGTGCTTGCCGCCCGCGGCCTCGGCATTCCGCGCTGGCGCATCCTGGTCAAGGATATCCTGCCGAATGTGACGACCACGCTGATCGTCTATATCCCGATCATGATGGCCCTCAACATCGTCACGGAATCGGCGCTCTCATTTCTCTCAATCGGCGTTCAGCCGCCGGATGCGAGCTGGGGCACGATCATTCAGGACGGCCAGGGCCTGCTCTACACCCGGCCAATGGTCGCGCTCGCCCCCGGTATCGCGATCGTGCTGACCGTGCTGGCGCTGAATGTCCTCGGCGACAGCGTGCGCGATGCGCTCGATCCCAGAACCAAGATGCGCTGAGGGCCGATCCGATGTTTTTTGCCATCCTCCAGCGCCTCGGCCAGATGATCTTCGTGATGTTCGGCATCTCGGCGCTCGTGTTTCTGATCTTCTTTGCAACGCCCGGTTCCGATCCCGCCGCGCGCATTGCAGGACGCAATGCCGCCCAGGAAACGGTTCAGGCGATCCGCAAGGATTTCGGCTTCGACAAGCCGCTGCCCGTCCAATATGTGGTCATGATGAAGAAGCTGTTCGTCACCCGCGATCTCACCTCCTTCGTCAATCGCGGGCTCGAAGTGGTGCCGCAAGTGATGCGCGCGGCCCCGATCACGCTGTCGCTGGTGTTCGGCGCGGCGGTGCTATGGGTGTTCGGCTCGATCGCGGTCGGGGTTCTGGCGGCGATGTACCGCGATACGGTGATCGACAAGGGGCTGATGATCCTGGCGCTGATCGGCGTGTCGATGCCGGTGTTCTGGCTCGGCGAACTGATGAACCTCGTTTCCCAGAGCCGGTTTCATGACACCTGGCTTTTCTCCTGGGTGCCGGGCCTCGGCTACAAGCCGTTCTTCGATGGCCCCTGGATGTGGTTCAAGACGCTCGTGATCCCGTGGTTTACGCTGGCCGCCCTTTATATCGGCATTTATGGGCGGGTTCTGAGGGCCAATCTGGTGGAGGCCTATCAGGAAGACTATGTCCGCACCGCCCGCGCCAAAGGCCTGTCGCCCGGGCGCGTCATGCTGCGCCATGCGCTCAGAATGTCGATGATCCCGTTCGTCACCATGTTCGGCCTCGATTTCGGCGTTCTCGTCGGCGGCGCCGCGCTGTTGACGGAGGTCGTGTTCGGTCTCAATGGCGTCGGCCGCCTGACCTATCAGGCCATGCTCAATCTCGATCTGCCGATGATCCTCGCGACCGTGATGTACGCTTCGTTCTTTGTCGTGGTCACCAATGCCATTGTCGACATCATCTATGTCGTCATCGATCCGCGCGTGAGGGGACGCTGATGGAAAAGAGCGCAAACGCGCCGCTGCTCGATGTACAGGGCCTGTCGGTCTCCTTCGCCACCGACCGGGGACGGGTAAAGGCAATCGACGACGTGTCCTTTCGTGTTGAAAAGGGAGAAATCCTGTCGATCGTCGGCGAATCCGGATCGGGCAAATCGGTGACCTTGCTGTCGCTGCTCGGCCTCAACGATCCGAAGACCACCTTCGTCGAGGGCTCCGTCGCGTTTCAGGGCAAGCGCCTGCTCGAAATGCCGGACCGGGCGCTGCGGCGGTTGCGCGGTAAGGAAATCGGCCTGATTTCGCAGGATCCGATGACGGCGCTGACGCCGGTCTATACGATCGGCTGGCAGATTGCCGAACAGATCCGCACCCACGAGAATGTTTCGAAGAAGGCCGCGCGTCTGCGCGCTGTCGAACTCCTCGCATCCGTCGGCCTTCCCAATCCCAACGAGGCCGTCGACCGCTATCCGCATCAGCTTTCCGGCGGCATGCGCCAGCGCGCCGTCATCGCCATGGCGCTGTCCTGCAGCCCCTCGCTTCTGGTTGCCGACGAGCCGACAACGGCGCTTGACGTGACCGTGCAGGCGCAGGTTCTGGATCTCCTGTTGAAGCTGCGCGACGAGTTCGGCTCCGCGATCATCCTCATCACCCATGATATGGGCGTGGTCGCCGAAGTCGCGGACCGTGTTCATGTCATGTATGCCGGACGTATGGTGGAAAAGGGAACGACGGCGGAGGTCTTCGACCGGCCGATGCATCCCTATAGCTGGGGTCTGATGGCCTCCATCCCGCCGCTTTACGGTGAAAAGCTGTCGCGACTTCCCTCCATTCCCGGCATGCCGCCAACCCCGCAGCAGGCCCCGACCGGCTGCGGCTTCGCGCCGCGCTGCCGGTTTGCAAGGCCGGAATGCGAGGCCCGTCCGCCGACCCGCCGGGACGGAGATCATACCGCGCTCTGCGTGCTGGATGGCGCAGAGCGCGAGAGGGCGCGACGGACGGTTTTGGGGCATGAGGTGGTCGCATGAGCGAGATGACGAGCCGCAAGACGGCGCCGGCGAAGACGCCGCTGATCGCAACCCGCGATCTTTCCAAGCACTTCACCGTCGGCAAGACCATGCGGCCCGGTTCGGGCCGGACGCTTTATGCCGTGGACGACATCACGCTTGAAGTCCACCAGGGCGAAACGCTGGGGCTTGTGGGGGAGTCCGGATCAGGCAAATCCACCCTCGGCCGCTGCCTCACGCGGCTTTACGATCCGACCTCCGGGACGCTGGAATTTGACGGCAGCGACATCACCCGCACCGGCGAGCGCGGACTGCTGCCGGTGCGCCGGCGCATGCAGATGATCTTCCAGGATCCTTCGGCCTCGCTCAACCCGAAGCGGCGCGTGCGCGATATCGTTGGCGAGGCGGTGCGGGTGCATGGCATCCGCAAGGGCAACGCGGTCGATCACTGGCTCAAGGAGCTGATGGATATCGTTGGCCTCCGCGCGGAATATCTTGATCGCTATCCGCATGAATTTTCCGGCGGGCAGCGCCAGCGTATCGGCATTGCCCGCGCGCTGGCGGTCGAACCGGAGCTGATCGTTGCCGACGAGCCGGTCTCCGCGCTGGATGTTTCCGTTCAGGCCCAGATCGTCAACCTGTTTTCGGACCTGCGCGAACGGCTGAACCTCACCTACATCTTCATCGCGCATGATCTGGCCGTGGTCCGCCAGGTATCGTCACGCGTCGCGGTCATGTATCTCGGCTCGCTGGTGGAAATCGGAAAAACCGATGCGCTCTATAGCGCGCCCCGGCATCCCTATACGCAGGCATTGCTGTCCGCCGTGCCGCAGGCGGAAAACCGCGGGAAACGTCAGCGTATCCTGCTGGAAGGTGAAATTCCAAGCCCGCTCGACCCGCCGAAAGGCTGCAAGTTCTGCACCCGCTGTCCGTTCGCCACCGATCGCTGCCGCACCGAGCGTCCAAAACTGCGGGATTTCGGCGATGGCCATCATGTAGCCTGCCATTATCCCCTCGGCGCCGCTGCAGATTAAGGCCGGGCGCTTGTGTGCGATCTGGCGGCGGAAAGACCGCTTCGCGCTATGTCGCCAAGCCTGCGCGCGTGCCTCTTGAAATTGCCCGACGAAATCCCGCCCACCTGCACTTTAACCTTCTGCCCGAGACGCAGGGCGGTGGGCGTGGATCACGGCTCCTCAAATTCCTGCTACATTCCTGCCGCGCGGGAAGCTTTTGCGCCTTCGCGGTCCCAGGTGTCGGCGGTGACGCCGTCCTTGCGCAGCAGGTGCTTTTGCACCTTCCCGGATGCCGTCTTCGGCAGGTCTTCGAGGACGCGCAGGTAACGCGGCACCATGAAGCGCGGCAGCGTCCCGGCGAGCCGCTCGATGACGGAAGCCGGGTCTATGCCTTGTCCGCTGGCGGGCGATACCACGATCAGCACGTCATCCTCGGTGAATTCGGACGGCACCGCCACCGCTGCGCATTCGCGGATCTCCGGCAGGTTGAGGACTTCGCTTTCCAGCGCGAAGGACGAGATGTTCTCGCCGCGCCGGCGGATGACGTCCTTGAGCCGGTCGACAAAGTAATAGGTGCCATCCTCGTCCCGCCGGAAGCTGTCGCCGGTGTGGAACCAGCCATTGCGCATGGCCTCGACGGTTGCCGCGGGATTATTGTAATAGCCCGCCATCAGCGCCCAGGGGCGGTGCGACCGGATGACCAGTTCGCCCACCTCGCCGTCACCCAGCGGCATGTCGTTCTCGTCGACGATCCGAAGCTCGCACCAGGGGCGCGGCTTGCCGGCGATCCCCTTGGTCTTGATGCCGGGGCCGGCATGAAGGGGGCTTGCGATCTCCGTCATGTTGTAGATGGTCCACGCCTCGATGCCGAACCGTTCGGCAAACAGAGGGCCATCCTCGCCAAAGGGCGTAATGAAGGCGCGGCGCAGCGGATGGTCGCGGTCGTCCGGGCGGACCGGCGCCTTGAGCAGGAAAGCGGCCATGACGCCGAGAAGGAGGCAGTAGGTCGAGCCGGTCTCGCGAACGGCCTGCCAGAACGTGTCGGTCTTGAACTCGCGCATCATGCCGATCGAAAGGCCGCGCGCCAGCATCGCGTTCACGTAAAGCGTTGAACCGCAGTGGAAGATCGGACCGCAGATCATGCAACGGTCATCGTTCTCGACACAGTCGAAGGCGTCCGGCCCCATCGTGTAGTGCTGGGCGTAGGTGCTCATCACCCCCTTGGCGTTGCCGGTGGTGCCTGACGTGTACATGATCGCATGCAGGTCCCAGGGTTCGATCCGCTGCGCGAGGTTCAGCGCTTCCGCGTCCTCGACTTGCGGGTCGATCAGCGGCTGGATGTCGTAGCCCTCGATCGCGGCGGGTTCGCCCTCGACCACCAGCACGGTCTTGACCTTGCCGGGCTTCACCTCCGCCAACCGCTCGACCAGCGCGGCCTGCGCAATCAGGATGGGTGCATCGGCATCGTTGAGGATGTGTTCGAGCATGTGACCGCGCGCGCCGGTGTTGATCGGCACATAGACCGCGCCGAGGTAGTTGATCGCGAACCAGCTGCACAGAAGGTCGGGACTGTTGCCCATCAGACAAAGCACGTGATCGCCCCGCTTGACGCCGGCTTGCGCCAGCGTGCTGGCCCGGAGGCGCACCCTGCGATGCAATTCGCCATAGGTCCATGTCGGCCCCGGCCAGAACTGGACGAACGGCGCCTCTGGCTGGGTTTGCGCATACCCATCAAGGACATAGCGCAGCACGGAGCGATTTCTGTCCAAAGCCGGATCGGCCGTCGCAGCGGGTTCGGGGGCCTTGCCCGGTGGCTTAAGGGCCATCTTGTCCTCCTCAGGAAAAACTCAAATTCGGGACGCGCGTCGGCTTCCGTCCTCTCACATTTCATATTGCATTGTTGGGCCTCATTGTGCAACATACTTAGTAGTATGTCGCTTGGCGACGGTGAAATGACGAGGGAAATGACCGCCATGTCGGGTGTTGAGGTTGAGGTAGAAGGCGCGATTGCAACCGTGCGATTCGATCGTGGCGGTAAGGCGAATGCGCTGGATCACGCGATGATCGACGCGCTGGAGACGGCGGCAAGGGCGCTGTCGCTCAATCCCGATGTTTCGGTGATCGTGCTCGCCGGCACGCCGAAAATCTTCGCCGCCGGCGTGGACCTGAAGGACCCGCGGCTGTGGGACCCGCAGGGCCCGGCTGTCGCCCGTCACCTGGCGATGAATGCGGGCGTGCGCATGAGCACGGCCTGGCGGCGGCTTCCGCAGATCGTCATCGCCGCGCTCGAGGGGCCGGCGATCGGCGGCGGCGCGATCCTCGCCCTTTGTGCCGATTTCCGCGTGATGGCCGAGGATGCCTATCTGCGCTTCCCGGAAGTGCGTCTCGGCATGACGCTCGGCTGGGGCGGGCTGGCCCTCCTGACCGAACGCGTCGGCGCGGGCCGCGCCAAGAGAATTCTGTGCTGCGATGAAACCATCGGCGCCGACGAGGCGCTGACGCTCGGCCTCGCCGACCGCACGGTTCATCAGGGTGCGGCGCTTGACGAGGCGAAAACTTGGGCGAACGCGATCGCGGAGATACCGCCGATGTCGCTGCGCATGACCAAATCCGCCATTGACGCCCATGCCCGCCGCAATTGGGCCGAAGGCGCCGAGGGCGACCAGTTTCTGCTGGCCAAGCTGCTTGCCGAAGGCGGCGGCGGGGCCTGATCACCGGCCGGCGCGTGGGTTCGCCCGGCTTTTTCATGCACCCGAGTGGTGCCAATTGGGAGGAGAATATTTATGACTGTAATAACAAAGGCCATTCTGACGTCGGCCTTCTCCGTCGCGCTGGCGGCGGGAGCGCAGGCCGAGCCATATCGGATCGGCGTTCTGACAGACATGTCGGGGATGAATTACGACCTTTCCGGCAAGGGCTCGCAAGTCGCCGCAGAGATGGCGGTCGAGGACTTTGGCGGCAAGCTTCTGGGCGAAGATGTCGAGGTCATCGTCGGTGACCACCAGAACAAGCCGGATGTCGGCTCCACGCTGGCGCGCCGCTGGATCGACGAGCAGAACGTGATCGCGATCGCCGACGTGCCGACGTCATCTGTGGCGCTCGCCGTACAGGAAATCACCCGCCAGAGCGATACGGCGCTGCTGATCTCGACCGCAGGCTCCTCGGCGCTCACCGGCGCTTCCTGCTCGCCTTCGACCGCCCAGTGGACCTGGGACACCTATGCGCTGGCCAACGGAACGGGCCGCGCGATGACGCTGCAGGGCGACAAGACATGGTTCTTCCTGACTGTCGATTACACCTTCGGCCATGCG
>MDTD01040870.1_pt1 | contig 22928 bp, 15 predicted proteins | sample 811221 | NCBI WGS metagenome assembly MDTD01 (sample SAMN05326646, study PRJNA326480) | marine metagenome | isolation source: seawater | place: Pacific Ocean: South West | collected 2011 | reverse complement strand
TCTTTTAGTGCTTTTTCATCAGAAGCCAAAAAAGTTTTTCTTAACGACACTTATTGGAAAAAGAAAATCCCTTCTTGGAAGGAGTACAAGCTAAAAGCTGGTAATACTTTTATTACATCTCCCGCATGTAGTCAGGCTGCTGCAAGTGTGATAGGAGGACTTACTGCAGAGAGAGCTGCAATAAAGGGGAAAAAACCAAAGCATGCTTATAATATTGTTTCTCCTATTTTTAACTACCTTAAATCAGGTTATATTTATTATACAAAGCAAAGAGGTTATGAAAAGTATAATCAGCTTATTGAAGAGGCTTCTGTCGTCATTGCTGGTAAAGATCACGTAGTTAAAACTAAAAGATTTGATCACTTTGCCAAAAAAGTTATGAAAAAAGCTGTTGAAGATACTGTTAAAATGAAAAGTGTTGAGTTAACGGCCAATGGAACATATAGATATATTCCTAACGGTCAAAATAAAGAAGTTAAATTAAAAAAGGTTAATCGGCTTCATATTGCGACAAATCTTCTTATGGGGGATGCTGCTGGATATTTCTGTTCTTTTGATGTTTTAAGAATGGCCGATAAATCTCTTAATTTTAATAAGGTTAAGATCCTTAAAAAAAGTGCCCTTGTAGGTCTTTTTCAAACAGGGCCTATGAAAAGCAGAAAATTTATGGCAAGTGCTAAGAAGTTTGAAGAGCTTAGGCTTTATGTAAATTACCTCAAGGAAAAAAAGGAAATCACAACAAGTGGGGCTGGGTACGCTCAGCATTGGAAAAAAGTTACTTTTAAGAAGCAGGACAAATTAAGAAAGGGTTATGAAAAACAAATAAAAGTTATTCTTATGGAAGCTGATGATAAGTTGATCGCTTCTCAATTTAATAAACTAATAGATAAAATGAGTGATGATCATTGGAAAAAAGACTTGGATGATTATTAAAAATTAGTGAGTATTAAAATAAGCGCCTCACTCGAGGCGCTTTCTCAAATAAATTTTATTCAAATAAATTTAATTTCTTTTAAATATAAAAATCTACAATTTTAAAAAAATTGCGGCTAAAGTAAGCAAAAAAAAAGTTTATTTTTAAAATATGTTAATATTCATTTAGTAGTGATTTGAACTTGGAGAGAGGGATGGAAAAAAGGGATTTAACGAATTCTTTTTTGCGGTTTACTTATTTTTTACTAATTATTCTTTTAATTCCATTTCTAAGCTATGGTGGGGCAAAAAAACCAATGAAGCCCGTGAGCTCTGACTCCAATCAGGAATTAAAGAGTTGTGAAGAGGGCCTAAAATCTTGTAGTAAAAGCAAGTCTAGCCTTTCAGCACAAATTTTGGCAGCTAAGGATGACATTAAAAATCTTAAAGCGGAGATTGAAAATTATAAAATAACGATTGCTGATCTTAGAAATAAACTGAGTGATAATCAAAATACTTCTGGTTCTAAATCAGGCATTATAACAACGAACGGTATTATAACGACTAATGGACTTAAGACAGGAATCATAACAACCAACGGTACAATAGATAAAGGATGGAAACCTATGGCTGGCTATAAAGGTTGGGTTCCTGAAGTTGGTAAGGGGACAGAAGAAGCGTCCTCTAAAGCGGATAACTTAGTCGGAGAGTGGATACCTGAAGATGATGGAATGACTGCTGGCTGGGTTCCCGAAGTTGGAAAGGTCGTTGGAAAGTGGACAGGTAATGATAATATGTCCGGCGCCTTAATTATGAATTCGCAAGGAAGCGTTGGAATCATTACAACTAATGGTAAACAGGCTGGGGAGTGGATTCCTTACGCTGGAATGGTTGTAGGTTCCTTTACTGATAAAAAAGGTAAGACTGGTGTTATAACTAAAAAAGGCGATACCATGGGTATTATTACAACCAATGGGAAATTCGTGGGTGAATTTATTCCAGAAAATGGTAAAACAGGCATAATCACAACAAACGGAAATCAGGTAAGCATAATTTTCACAAATGGAAGAGTTGTTGAAGATAATATTGAATCAAAAATAGATCAAAAGGGGTGGGTGCCTGAAGTTGGATCAAAGGTTGGAGAATGGGTTGGTGAAGATGGAAAAAGAGGAATCATTACAACTAATGGTAATAAATTAAATATTGTAAGGGGTAATGGAATTCCTGTTATGGAAGTCAATATACAGCAATGAGCTTTTAACTCTAAGGCCTTAACTCTAGTGGGCAAACCTTGAAATGGATGTTACTTCCTTAAGCTTATAGCTTCCTTCAAAGCCTTTTAGATTGACTTCACCAAATTCCTCAAAAGTAACACCTGACCCTAGAACCAAGGAAGTTAAAATATCAGAGACCAAAATTTGACCTCCTGAGGCGACACTTTGTATTCTTGAAGCAAGGTTGACGTTAAGACCGCTTATATCACCCTCTAACTTTTCAATCTCTCCAATGTGAAGACCTGCCCTTATGCTTAGACCAAGCTTTTTTACGTCATTTTTAATACCAAAAGAGCACTTAATTGCCTTAGTTGGTCCGTCAAAAATGGCCAGTGCTCCATCTCCCATTGTTTTAATAAGAGTGCCCTCGCATTCAAAAATATTTTTTTCAAGAATTTCTATGAACGATTGTATTTTTTCTTTCCAAGCTGTATCCCCTAATTCTCTTTGAAGGTTTGTTGAATTAACTATATCATTAAACATAATTGTTGCGAGACTCCTCTGGGTTGCACCTTCATTTTCTAGTTCCTCATCATCTAAAGAGAAATCAATGACTTTTTCTAAAATATAGTCAGATTCACCTGCCCAAAAAATATGACCGGCTTCTTTTAACTTAACAAAGTCAACATTTTGAATATTTTGAACAAAATCGTTGGCAGATTCTATGGGTACTAGCCTATCGTCCTCAGAATGCATAATGAGTGTGGGGCATTGCACATCTTTCAAAAAAGGTCTTATGTCCAGCTGACCTATTAGGGAAACGAGTTTATTAAATTCGTGTTTGGTGCAAGAAGAAGCTTCAAAGTCCTTAGCTAGTTTTCTTATTTTATTATCAACGATGACTTTAGAAGAAAAAGATTTTAAATAGAATTCTCCATTTCCCCAATTTTTAACGACAGAGTTCATTCCTAATTTTGAAATAAATTTAAAGATAGGACTTGGCATCCACTTGGGACCTGCGATTCTTGCCATTCCACCAAAAAGAATAAGCTTTTTAACTCTTTCAGGATGAAGTGCTGCAAAAAGTGATGAGAGAGCGGCACCTTCTGAAAAACCAAAAAGAGTTGCTTATTTAGAAAAAATAAGATTCTTCTTATAATGATAGATTAGTTTTTTTGTTTCGCGTTTTTTTGATTCAAGTCCTACTATTTGCCGTTTTTGACGAAGAGCTTGACTTCAATAAATAAATCTTGTGGGAACTACAATACTTTCTACCTAAAGCCTTTTTGAATTATACGCCTCGATTATAAATTTACCAGCGGGTGTCTTTCTGCAATGATTTATAATATTTTGGTACTCTTCTGGGAAGTCTTCTAATTTTCCCATACTGATAACGTTTCTTGAATAGTTTTGAGGAAACACAGCGATACTTCCTAGAGCGCAAAAGGCCAAGTCAGTTGGTGAAAAAGAAGATTCGGTCGTTAGGGAGTTTGAATTTGAAGCAATTTTTTCACTAGCCTCATCAAAAACTTCAAAAATGATCTTTTTTGACTTCTCAATGCTCTCTGCAGTTATGTCCATTAGTTCATACATACTTTTTTTTACAAAACCTCCAAAGAACAGCCAGTAGATCCTTTCAGCGAGGCTGGTCTGTTTAAGTATGTTGTCAAGAAGGCCTTTGTTTTTTGGGTTTAAAAAATAGTAATAGCCAAGCTGCCTCACGGCTATTCCTAATTTATTGTCCAATAAATCTTTCCAATATGGGTCCACTGGCCCTACATATTTTTCAAGAATTTCCCAGCTGTCTTTTAAAATGGTTCCGTTTGGCATGGCCACTAACGGAACGGAATATTTTCTTCTCCCTCCATGATGACTGCTTTCTTGACCTGCAAAACTTGAGTTTGATCTATTTTCTTTTCTTTTTCTTAGTCCACCAACAATACTTACGTGGTAGCCAGGCATATATTTCATTTCTTTATATTCTGTTTTGCTAATATCTAGTGCCCATCTCCCTAGCTCACAATAATGAGAATAAGGAATAGTCACAAGGTGTGGAACAGAAATATTTTCGATTTTAAATGTCTCAGGAAAAATCATTTTTTTGCCTTTCATTACAAGTCTTTTAGGTCTGCTACTTTATTTTTTAAGGAGGTAGTGACCTACATACCACTCATTTCCATCTTTATAACCAAACAGCTCTGCACAAGCTAGAAAGAAGGCCCTCCAATAGCTAAACCACTTCTTTTCGTGCCCTTTTCCATAACATTTCTCAAAAATTTTAAGGATTTCATTTTTATTGGTATCCATCTTTCTAAGCCATGCGTAGCAGGTTAACTTGTAGTGGTTTCCTGAAACGGTCCAGGATTTTTGAACCTTTAAATCCTCATTAAAGTAGTAAAGGAGGTGTTCACAGGGCATAATCCCACCACTGAAAAAATAACGGCTCATCCAGTCGGAATCATCTATAACGTCATAATAATAAGCATAATTTTTATGAACAAAGATATGAACAAACAATTTACCATCGTCATTAAGAAAGGAAGAGACTTTTTTTAGGAGGTCTTTATAATTCCTCATGTGCTCAAACATTTCAATAGATATGGCGCGGTCAAATTTAAGGTCTGTCTGAAAATTATTTATATTTTGAGTAACAACCTCTAAGTTCGTTAGACTTTGTTTCTCTTTTTCTTCATCTATAAATTGTTTTTGGGTTGATGAATTCGAGACACTTAAAATTTTAGAATCAGGGAACTTTTTAGCTAGAAAGAGGCCCATGGATCCCCAGCCACAACCAAGGTCAAGGATTGTTTGACCATTTTTAAGTTCAGCTTTTTTTACATATTCTTCAAGCATCTCCGATTCAGCTTCATCTAAAGTCTTTGCCTTATTCCAAAGACAACAGCTATATTTTAAGTGTTTTCCTAGAACGATTTGATAAAAATCTGTAGGGACTTCATAGTGTTGTTCATTTGCTGCTTTTACTTTTTCAGCAATTGGTCCCATGGAGAGTTCAGAACATATCTTTTTTAATTGGTCTCTATTTTTTTCAATATTGCCCTGATTTTCATCTCTTAGTCTTTGCTTTATTATACCTTTTATTTTCCATTTAATTAGAGAATCTGGGACAAGGTTTTTTTCTAAAAGATAATTTCCTAGCATGTTGAGAACTCCTTAAACTTATACTTTAAAACTAAAAGTCTTATCTTTAAGGTTAACTCAAATAGTAAACCATCTGCAAGAAAGTTCACTCCACCAATACTTTTTAAGAATTAGATTTTAAAAGACAGAAAATTCTAATTTTACTTAAAAAAACCAAACAAAATTTTAACTTGATTTTTGGAATAATAAAAAGCCTCAATGAGACTAGAAATTGAGGAAAAAGTTTCATGAAAACTTTCTTTCTGCGCCATATGAGTAACAAATTTAAATCAAAATTGGTAGATACGGTTTGATTATGGTCATTTTGGCCATGTAATAAATGAAATATATTTAATTTATTGGCCCTTAGATTGGGTTAAAAAGCTAAAAATAATGGGAAGGAAAAGTGAATTCAAACTATCATTTGGGAATTAACTTAGGACACGACAGATCTGTATCAATCATAAAAGATGGTGAAATAAAAGTTGCGATAGAACAAGAAAGGCTAGACCGAATCAAGCATAGTATCGGTTTTATGCATCAGTCTCCAGGTAAGGCTTCTCATATTCAAATACCTCATGAATCGATTAAATATTGCTTGGACTACTTGGACATAACTTTAGATGACGTTGATACAATCACCGGTAATATGCCAGGAAATGATCACTCTTTTGATATTTTAAAGAATAACTTTTCTAAAAAATACGCTCATAAAATAAAAAAAGTACCTAGTCATCATCTGGCCCACGCTTATTCTGCCTATTGGCCTTCAGGTTTTGATAGGGCCATTGTACTTATTGCCGATGGTTCGGGTTCCACTTTTAATGAGGGTGGAGTCCAAAAGACGGAGTCTTATTCTCTATATAAAGCAGAGGGAGAAAGGTTGACTTTAATCCATTCTGAGTTAGTCACATCCCATTTGGCAGATATAGGAACCTTAGGTTTTGTTTATGAATATATTACTAGGCAAGCCGGTTTTATTTCCAAAGTGGGAGGACTAAAAATTCCTGAGGCAGGAAAATTAATGGGTCTGGCCCCTTTTGGATCAGATCAACCCAATCTAAATAAGTGGATTAAATGTAATGAGGGTAGCTACCATCTTAGTATTTCTCCTTACGATATTTTACTAGAGTTTGAATCCCTTAAAAAGCTCTACGATTCAGGTGAAAACAAGTTATACCTTAAGCCACTTATTGTTGACCTGGCTTTCAAAGTTCAAAAAGAGTTGGAAGAGGCGCTCATCCATTTATCAAAATTGGCCAAGGAAGAAACGGGCTTTAATAACATCTGTCTTGCAGGAGGGGTTGCCTTAAACTCTGTTGCTAATTATAAAATTTATAAGGAAGTAGGTTTTGAAAATATGTTCATTTTTCCAGCTGCCGGAGACAATGGTATTTCGGCAGGCTGTGCTCTTTGGTCATACCACCAAAGTGGGGGATCATTAAGACAACCTCTTAAAAAAGCAACCTTGGGAAAAAACTATGCCAAAGTTTTAGTCTTAGAAGCACTATCAAAGTTTGAAGATCAGGTAGATTTCCATGAAAAAACAAGTGATGAAATTATATCCTTTTCAGCGGAGGCTTTATCAAAAGGTCATATTCTTTGTCGTTTTGAAGGGGGATCGGAGTATGGGCCAAGGGCCCTTGGTCACAGGTCCATAGTTGCTGATCCTAGTTTTGAAAAAATGAAAGATATTGTTAATGGGCGTGTAAAATTTAGAGAAGGTTTCAGACCTTTTGCTCCTTTTATCCCGAAAGAAAATCTTTCAGACGTTTTTGATATAAATATTGAAGTCCCCTTTATGTTGGTTGTTCCGACAATTAAAGAAAAGTATCAAAAAATTCTTCCTTCTATAACTCATGTTGATGGAACGGGAAGAGTACAGTCTGTTACAAAAGAGGAAAATAATTACTTCTACAATCTATGTCACAAAGTAACTGAGTTTAGAGGTGGTCCTCCTGTTTTATTAAACACAAGTTTTAATGTTGCAGGTCAACCAATAGTTGAAACTCCAGAAGAGGCCATAGAAACATTTTTAAAAACTGATATCGATTACATCGTTATTGACAATTTTTGGATATCAAAAAAGAATTCAAAGGTTTTAGATTATTCGGAGCACCTCGATAAGATTTATCATAGCCCAGTTCCAAAAGGGCTTTCTAAAATCATTCCTAACGTTAAAAATGAAATGGAACTTTTGGATAAGGCCCTTTTTAATGAAGGAGAAAACAATTTGTGGGGTGAAGAGGAGTTAATCAAAATTTCCGAAAAGGGTGGGAAGTTCAAAGAGACAAGTTCTCTTTTTCCGGTTTCTTTTAAATCCCAATTATCTCCTAATACCGTTTTTATCTTGGATCCTCTGGGAAAAAACCAAATTTTTGATTTAAATCAAAAATTAAAAGAAAAGAGTTATACTTTTCTAGAAGCTAAAATGATCCTCTTACTCATAGAGGAAGATCAGGTGGAATTAGAAAATATCCGCCTTAAAATGAGACTAAATACCCTTCAATTTGAAACAAAAATTTCTCAAATTAAAGAAGATTTAAAAAGTTTTGGGGTAGTTTTAAACTTTTCCTATAAAAGATTCCAGGAAGATAAAAAACCAAGTGACCATTTATTAACTTTTGGTGACTTTGAAGACGAGTCATTCTCTTTAAGAAATCAGTTAAGTGGTTTAAATAAGATTTTAAAAAAATATAATTATTCAGAAAAGTCTATCTGCAGTTTATTAAACTTAGAATCTCTTCAGCAAATCGAACCCACAAAAATGCATTATTATGCAGAGTTTATTTTGGGTGAGGACACTTTAAGTATTTTAATTAAACTTTTCCTTTTAAGAAGTAAAATTCCAGAATTTTTATTAAAAGAGCTTTTTGGCGAAAAATTATTTAAAACTCTTATGGATATCGGTTTGCTGTTAAAACATGACAATAAAATTACCTCGAGGATTGATTTATTTGCCGTTGAAGACCTTTTTATAGCTACTGATCACAGATATATGTTTTTATCGGAAGATAAAATAAGCGAAGATCCGGTTATGTATTTAGGAATGGATAGCCATGGGCTCGTCCAGACTGTACCTAGAAAGACCTCTGATGAAACCTTGGACCTTTGTTGTGGTTCAGGTATTCAAGGCCTTATTGCAAGCTCCTACTCAAAAAATGTCACTTCAGTTGACATAAATCCAAGGGCCATCCGGTTTTCAAGGTTTAATGCGCAGCTTAATGGGATTGATAATATAAAGTTTCAATTGGGTAATTTATATGAAGACTTAAAGGGGATGACCTTTGATTTAATCCTCGCAAACCCTCCCTTTGTTCCAAGTCCAAACTCAAATTATAAATTTAGGGATGGGGGCAGTAATGGAGAGGAAATCTTAAGAGAAATAGTCATCCAATCTCGGAATCATTTAAAAGAGTTTGGAAGACTTTGCATTGTGACAGACTTGGTTGAAGTAAAGGCCTATAAAACAAAATTAGTTTCCTGGTTAGATGGTGCTAGCTATCAATCACTCGTTTTACATACAGCAGACCGGGATGAAATTTTATTTTCGGTACCTCATAGTCACGCACCTTTTGGGCAGTCTTATGAAGATTATGTAAACGAGCTTAATTCTTGGCTTGTTAATTTTAGAAATTCTAAATTAGAAAATGTTAACTTTGGCTACATCCTTGTTGAAATGACAAATGATGATGAACAAAATGCCTATGACAAAATTATTAATAATCCTTCCAAACCAATATTTAATCAGGTTGAAAAATTCTTTAGGGATTGTACCCTAATAAAATCAAAAAAATACGAGGATTATTTTTTAACTACAGCACCTGGTTTGAGTTTAAGACAGGATTATGATTTAAATAAAAAAGTGTACTCTTTTAAGGCTGAAGTTCCAGGAAATTCTTATTTCACTGAGTATTCAATTAAAGAAAGTCTTTATAAATCTTTGAAAGAAATCAGTCAGAAGAATCCGAAGTTCAAAGATTTTATCAAAAATCAAAATGAGAAGGTTGTTAAAGACCTCATTTTAAAAGGAATAGTTCAACTTTCTAAAATTAAAAATAAACCGTTTCTTATAGAAGAGTCTCAAGAGGAGTCTTTATTTATTTCCGAAGTTGAAACAAAAACAACGCCAACCTGCCTTTCTTCTTATTTGAAGTAGAACGAATATGTCTGGATGTTGAAAATACTAGTTTTCTTGATGCAGAGGAAGGTCTGTTCAAAAACTCTTTTATGACTTCTTTTCTTTTATATCATTAAAAACAGGTATTAACTTTTCTCAGCTTCTAAAAAACCTTGAAACACTACCTCAATTTTACATAAGCTTAAAAACTAAATTAGGAAAATAGAGATAGTGGTTCATGTATTTTAATAATAGAATAGTGGGATAAAAATATTTAAACCTCAGAGTGGACGTCTACATTATGAAAAAATTTGCCCTAAAGTACGAATTTGATATAGGAAAAGATAAAATGTGGGAAGCTTATAGGGACCACTTAGTTGAAATAGGCAATCGAATAAGTTTTGTTGAGAAAATAGAGGTTCTATCAAGAGAAGAGAAAGATAATAAAACTGTTGTAGAAAATGTATGGGATACATCCGGTAAAATACCTTCTGGGATAAAAAATTTCCTGCCAGATTCTTTATTTAAATATAGTGATAATGCGTTATGGGATAACAAAAACTATTTTTTAGAATTTGAAAATTCACCTGTGGGAGGTTCGAGAATCTATGAAATTAAAGGTGAAGTTAAATTTGATGGTGATGAAAGAAGGACAGTTATCACCCAAGATATAGAAATTGAGTTGAACGTTCTCGATAACTTACCTGCCTTAAAAAAAGTTCCCTCTTTTATGCAAAAAAAGATTATAGATCAAATGACAAAATTCTTCGAAGGTGAAGCTAAAAAGAATTTAAAAATCATTATTGATGAAGTTTATCGTTTTGCTTCAAGGTTCTCAAATTAGATTAGAGTATTGTTTAAAAAAATCATGGTTAAAATACTAGGATTTCGCTGAAGCGTTTTTACCTAACTTTATAAGAACACGGTCAGTTTTTATTGTAGCATTGATTCTAGGGCTATGTTCTTCATAATAAACCACATTTTTATTTTTTCTTTGGCAGTTAAGTGAAAAAGAAACTTTGTAATTATAATCTATAAAACAAAGGAGCCCATCTTTTGTTTCTAAACTGGTTGTGAAGCTCTTGTTAAGAGGTAAAAAAGTATGGTGATAAGTCTTGGTCCATATTTTGACTTCTAACATTTCTGAAAAGCTGTTCTTAGAGAAGAGTAAGGAAAGAGGAAACAAAATAAAATATGTAAAAAATTTTATTTTGTTCATATTTTTAAAACCCTTGTATTGTTTTTCATAAAGTCTTACACAATTTAAAAAAGTCAGGTATTCGGAGCGTTTCTCACCTACTTTTGTAGGTTATAGACTACATGATCATTGTGTTCAAAAGATAAGCTTTTGGCAAATCAAATTTTTATGTCTTAAGCTTAGACAAATCCTTATAAAAAATTTTGTTGCTGTTTGATTTTGACAATATATAGACAAAATTTTTAAAATTTTAAATAAGGGTGGAAATCGCACGTAATGAGAGAACAACACGAGTTGTTAAAATTTATTAAAGGAAGAGAGGAGCAAAAATTTGTTCTTGTCACCATTACAGATACCGAGGGATCCACCTATAGGAAAAAAGGTTCTAAAAAATTAATTGCTGCGAATGGAACAAGTGTTGGACTAATAAGTGGTGGCTGCCTTGAATCAGAAATAATTGAACAGGCCTTAAAGATGGAAGGAAAAAGCTTTTCCTGCGTCATTGATACGACATCTGAACTAGATAGGGTTTTTGGCTACTCTATAGGTTGTCAGGGCAAAATATATTTAAACTTTGAAAAGTTAAAGGGCAAAGATCTATTTTCTAAGAAGGAATTTCAACCGGATTTAGAAGAGACCCTAGATATTTTTGTTTTTGGGGCAGGTCCGGATATTTTGCCTTTAAAAGAACTATTAGATTGGATGAGATGGCGTGTAACTTTCTACACCCATAGGTCTGACCAATTTGAAGAAAAAAAACGTTTGAATTGGAATATTAATAAGATTGACCCTTTTAGCTTTGAAGTTTCGATTCCTTGTCCTGAAAGAACTGCTTTACTTTTAATGTCACATAATTATCCCTCTGATTTAGAACTGCTAAGGTACTTTCTTAATTACCCTATTGGCTATATAGGTATTTTAGGCCCTCATCAAAAAAGAGAGCAGATGCTCAAAGATTTAAAAAATGTTTATAATACTGATATTTCAGGCGAATCTCTATCAAAAATCTATGGGCCCATGGGGATTAAAAATTTAGGTCGTGGTGAATCGGCCATTGCCCTCTCAATTGTTTCTCAACTACAATCAATTTTTTTTAACAAAGAAGGGCATTAATTAATGATTAGCGTTGTGTTGGCCGCTGGCATGTCTTCTCGCTTTGGTCAAAGTAAACTGTCTTATGTTTTGGATGATAAACCTCTCATTCATTACGTTTTGGATTCTTTGTATCAATTTATGGAAGTCAATGTGATTGTAGGTCATTATGAAAATGAAATTCGCTCCATTTTACCTGATTATGTTTCTCGAATAATTAAAAACAATAAATATCAATTGGGGATAGGCTCCTCAGTGCAGTTGGCTATAGACTTGGCCAGAAGTAAAAAAGAAGACCTCCTTCTGACTTTGGGAGATTTGATTTATGTTAATTCGAAAGATTATAAAAAGTTGATTAATAATTTTAAGGGAGAAACTCTTTACTCTTCATTTAGTGGAACTTACGGGCCTCCATGCATCATTCCTTTTCATGTTTTAAATGATATGAAGGATTTGCCAGAAAAAGCTGGTCTTAAAGGAATGATAAAAAATTTTCATACAACTTTCATTGAAAATGCAAAGAGAGATGTAGACTTTTTAAGCAATATCCATATGGTCTGAAACCGGCAAGTGTCGGATCCTTTTCTTTGTCGCTCTAAAAATTGCATTACATAAGGCAGGAGCAACAACAGGCACACCAGGCTCACCTGCACCTGTAGGTTTTTCTGAACTTTTAATAACTTCAGTATGAATTTTTGGCGTCTGCGCCATAGTTAGAAGAGGGTAGTCATCAAAGTTTCCTTGAACAACCTTACTATTCTCAATTTCAATTTTCCCCATTAATGCAGCTGTTAAACCAAAAATAACTGAACTCATTAATTGAGCATGAACTCCATCTGGATTTAGAGCGGTGCCACAGTCTAAAGCAATCCAAACATTTTTTAAAACTAAGGACTTTTTATATTCAACTTCTATTACGGCAGCAGCATAAGATTTGAAGCTAAAGTGAGTCGCGAGCCCCAAGGACTCACCTTTTTTTTCTTCCCAGCCTGACATCTTTTTTACGGTTTGCAAGACATTCAACTGTCTTGAATTTTGTTTGAGACGGGATTCTCTAAATTTCATAGGGTCAATTCCGGCCTTATGAGCGACTTCGTCAACAAAACTTTCAACAAAAAAAGCGTTTTGACTATGCCCAACAGACCGCCAGAATTGCGTTGTGACCGGCGGGTTTGTTTTTTGCCAAAGAATTTGAGCACCTTTTAAATTATAAGGAGCTAGTGCACCTTCTTTTATAGACATGCTATCAGCAAAAAGAAGAGCAAATTCCCCTAATTTCTTAGGAAGCGTATTACCCATCCAGGAAGGTGTCATTGATGAAATCATTTTTGGCAAAAGGTCTTTAGCAATAGATTGCGTTGCGATAGATTGTTTCCAATAGAAGTCAGAGGCATCCTTATTAAAGGAAGCTTTAATTCGGGAAAAGACATAGGGTCTGTAAAAGCCATGCCTCATATCATCTTCCCTCGAGTAGATTAATTTGACAGGTTTTTTTATTTTATTGCTAATTTCCGTAGCACTTCTTAAGGCATCCATTTCACCCCTTCTTCCAAAGCCACCCCCAAGAGATGATGATTCAACCGTAATTTTTTCTCTTGAAATTCCAGTTATCTCAGAAACAACAGGCTGGACAGCTCCAGGTGATTGAGTTGGTAGCCATACGTGGGCCTCATCTTTTTTAACCCATACTGTGGCATTTTGTGGTTCCATAGTGGCGTGTGCTAGGAAGGGGACAGAGTATTCTGCTTCAACCTCGTGGTCTAATTTCTTATAACCGGCTCCTTCACTAAGCAGCTCTTTTCCTTCAAAGTTCTTTGTTAAGTTCTTACACTCTATTTCATACTTTTTAGAACTAAAAAGGTTTTTTGGTTTTTTCCATTTACCTTTGAACAATTCTTTCGCTTTTATGGCCTGCCAGTATTTGTCGGCGACTATCGTAAAACCGATTGTAATTGGGAAGACATGCCTTACACCATCAATTTTTAAAAGTTCACTCTCATTACATGATAAGGGAGTTGATCCGAACTCAGGAAAAGGGATGATTACAGCGGAGAGTGCATTTTTTATGCCTCCATCAATACCATACTGCTCTTTTCCAGTAACTTTTTTTAAGTTATCGACACGTTTTATATATTTTCCAATATATTTACTGTTTTTTATATCAAGATTGTGGTCTGCAGACTTTACTTCAACCTTTGCGGCAAATTTGGATAAATCCTGGTAAGAGATTGATTGTTTTCCGTAGGTGACGTATCCACCATTTGTCTTAAGAGTTTTTTCAGGGATATTTAACTTTTTACTTGCTGCATAGATCATTGTTGCTCTAATAGAAGCGCCTATTTTAAGCATATGCTTCCATTCAGTCGATGTTGATAGACTTGCACCTGTCCCCTGCATTTTAAAGGCCTTGTGTGCATAGACTTTATCTGCTGGGGCATTGACGACTTCTAAAAGTTCAATAGGGTAATCCATAGCTTCACAAATGAGAGAAGCAAGTCCTGTAGAGATCCCTTGGCCCATTTCACTTCTTGGGCAAGTAAAGATTAAGGGACCTTTTTCTGGAATATGAATCCATGCGTTTATAAATTCATTACTATCTTTACTTGCGACATTTGATCCACTTGATGAACAAGAGGTTAGAGGGAAGCCAAATGTAACTCCAGCACTTGTTCCAGCCGCTATTTTTAAAAACGATCTTCTCGAAACTTTTAGAGGGCCCAATTCATTTTCATTTTTATCGACGTTTTTCAACTTCTTCTCCCTCTTTTTATGAGTTTACTTCTGAAGATTTTTTAATCGCCTTAATTATTCTAGGGTAAGTACCACATCGGCAAAGATTGTCCATCCACTCTCTTATTTCTTCTTCTGTTGGGTTTGGAGATAGTTTTAAAAGGGCATAGGCTTTTAGTATCTGTCCTGGTTGGCAATATCCACATTGGGCGACGTTCTCTTCCATCCAGTTTTTCTGAAGATTTGTAAGGTTTTTATCATTCTTACTTATACCTGAAAGGGTTGTCACTTCTTTCCCTTTTAAGTCTTTTAGAGGTGTAACACAAGATTTAGCTGGCTCACCGTTTACCAAAATTGTGCATGCTCCACAGACTCCTTTCCCGCACCCAAACTTAAGTGACTCATCTCCGAGCTCTTCTCGAATGGCCCAAAGAGAAGCTGTTTCTTCTGGTATGTTAACTTCGCTTTTCTTGTCATTTAAATTGAACTTCATTTCCAATTCCTTATTAACCTTTGTTAAATATTAAAATTAATTTATCAGTAGGGAAATAGGTTTTTTTAAATTATAAGATCTGAAATTAAATAGTTATTGGGTCATTACACGTAAATGAAAAAAAGTGAGAACTCTTTTCAGAGAACCAAAAGAATCAACTTTAATATAAAAAAGAATTTAATGTGACTTTTAAATTTTTTTTACGTTTCTTATTCTTTTTTTACATAAGGTAATGTAATTGAAAACTTAGTTCCTTCATCAATTTTACTAGTCACACTTATGTTGCCACCAAGTTTCTCGACTTCATCTCTGACAGCATCCATCCCAATACCTCTACCTGAAAGGTAAGATACTTCTTCTTTTGTAGAAAGTCCTGGAAGAAATATTGAATTTATAAGTTCTGATTCATCAAGCTTTTGAATATTATCTTCTGGCATTAATTCATTTTTAAGGAGCTTTTGCTTTATTTTTTTCGTATTAATTCCTCTACCATCATCATTCATATTGATAATAAAGTTATCTCCATTACTTATAAATTCGACTGTAATAACTCCTTTTTGACTTTTTGTTTTTTCTATTCTTTCATCCTCTGTTTCAATACCATGATCAACCATGTTTCTAAAAATATGTATAGAGGTATCAATAAGGTTTGAAAATATTGAATAGTCAACCAGAACCTTGTCACCCTTTATTTGAAAATCTATAACTTTTCCCTGTTCCTTTGCAATTTCGTCAATAAGCTGCTTATATCGACTAAACTTTTCTTTAATATCTGTAAGAATATAATTTTTTTGAATATGTGATCTGAGCGTATTTAAAGAATCGGTTTCATCTATTATTGAAAAAAGTTTGGAGACTTCAATGGCATTTCCTTCTTCAACCATAAATTTGTTAGCGGCTTGAACTACAGTATGATTTTTCTTTAAAAAATCTTGAAAACTCAATCGAAATGAATAAATTTCAATGTTTAATTTATCAAGCTCATTCTTATCAATAACAGACTCTATAACGTTTAGTAAGTTTATAAGGGAATTAACTCCAAATAACCCCCATCTTGCCTTTAATGTATGAAATGATCTAAAGAGTTCTTCTTTATTTTGGAAATTATCTCTGTAAGAATCTAAAATAGAATATGTGTCATCAACTAAATCAACAAAATCGACTGGACTTTTGAGGCAATTGTTTACGAAAGTGACATTCTCTTTGTCTAATTCCAGCTTTTTTTGAAGGTTTAATTCATTTGTTTTGTCTGATGCAATTAGAATTAAATTACTAATTTTTGTTTTGGATCTTTTTTCATAAATTGGACGAAACTCTAACTCTACATACCTTCCTTTCGTTCCTTCAAAACTTTTTGGGGCCAGCTGGTTAAGGTCTTTAAAAGGAAGCCTTCCTTCAAAAACTATATGGATCCATTTTTTTAAAGAGTCTCTCTTAATTGGCTTTTTAAAAATGACGTCCCAAATTTTTAATCCCTTATTTTCTGATTCATGAAGGTTTGTTTCAAGCAATTTTTCTGTAATTTTAGTAGCACCTTGCTGAATGACCCCCTTCTTATCTATAGTTAAATAGCCTTGCTCAAGGTTATTCATGATGTATTTCATTCTCATTTTTTGCTTATGGGAATTTTGAAGGAAGAGCTCTACTTGTGCTTTTTCAATTTCCAAGTCCTTGTTTTTTAAATCCAATTCTTCCGTTTTTTCTTTTACTTTCCTCTCTAAACCTCGTCTTGATTCTTCCAAAAGATCAGAAAGGTTTTTTTCTTTTTCAAGTGAAAGTTCCTGTTGGTAATTAAATTTATAGGCAAGGCCCATGGATAATAAGACCATTTGGATGCAGGTTCCAATTAAGGCAGCGTTAGAGGTGAAAAAGTTGGCTTGAAAAAAACCGATTGTCATTAACACTTTAACGATTGTACCTAAGATCATTGAAGAGAAAGCTAAGATATAGTATTTGGAAGGTTTAAAACCTCTAAGGTAAAAATGAAAGTTAATAATCAATAATGTAGGTAGTATAAAAAGAGTGTTGGCCATTAACGAGAATAAAGAAATGGAATATCTAAAAAAAAGACTAAAAACAATTACTAAAATGCATGAAAATATAAATACTAAAAAAAGATTAAATAATTTTTTATGTTCACTTCTATTTATTTCCAAGTAAGTCATAGTGAAAGTAGTTGTAAAAAGGCTTGAAAAACCACCAAATAAACCTACACCTTGATTGGAAAACCATGGGTAATCTGGAAAAACAAATTGAAAACCAAAACCCTCAGTGGTTAATAACGTCAGACCATAAAAAAGAACATAAAAAATATAGTGAAGATAACTAATATCCTTTGTGGCAATAAGAATAAATAAATTATAGAAAAACATTATAAAAATAAAGCCAAAGAGAATACCAAAACCGAAATTATTTTCTCCTTCTTCATGAAACGTCTCAATTTTCGATTGTATTTCAACATTTATTTGAGTCGTTGTTCCTCTTACTTTTAAATAATAAACAGTATCTTTTTTGGGAGAAATTTCAAAAATAAAAAATCGGCTTTTTATTTTGCGAGAATCAAATGAGTATAAATCTCCTCTTGTTTCAAGCTCCCAGCTTCCTTCTTTTTTAAAGTAAAAATCGATGTGATCCTGTCGAAAGTGTTTATATATTAAATTCCATTTTTTTTGACCAGAGTTATTTCGTATTTTTAATTTAACCCAAAATGAGGAAGAAGATAGCCCAAAATTTGGTATGTCAACTGTACTTTTTTTAAATTTATTTTTCCACTTAGAGCTTTCAATTTCATGGATAGATAAAGAATTATTCGGGTCCTCAAGAATGTATAGGTTAAGACCAATTTTATATCTATCACTTTTATCTTTTAATACAACAGGTGTTATTTCTGAAAACAATGGTCCCGATATAAGAAAAAATATAAAAATTTGGTAAAGCTTATTAATCACTTAAATCCGCCAAATGGTTTGAAAACTCCTTGAATTTATCGATATTTAAAGGGGTAAAATTGAGTCTTTTTGTGTACTTTTTTATGGCTTTCTTAACTTAATATAAATGTTATTTAAAAATATTATTTTTATTTCTATTTAAAATACCTTTTCGTGTTCGATTTGAAGTGCCTAAAATAAGATTTATTAAGAAAACATCTTACATTGTTTAGACCGATGTATTTGGGAACCAAAAATTTAATTTAGTTATGTTATATTTGTGATGGAGATCAAGCTATATGAAAACTTTTAAAAAACCCTTAATCTTTTTATTTTTCACATGTGGTTTTTTGTTTCTTCTATTATATACCTTTCAAGTGCAAATTGGTTTAAAGCTTTTAGAGGAAGGCATCAAGGATGATTGTAAAGACTTCATGTGGAAAAAATTAAAAGTAAAAAGTAGCTATCAAACAGAAACTTTTTACCTTAAAAAAGAAGGTATCGGAGTTCCCATTGTCATTTTTCCTGGTGGCTCCATGGAAGCCACAATGCTTTGTGTTTTTTCAGAAATTTTTAAAAAAGAAAAACGGCCCTTATACATTCTTGAACATCCTGGGCATGGGAAAAATAAATCACCTTCTATTAAAGCTTTAAAAAAAGAAGTTTTAGATGGGCATCATTGGGCCCTTTCTTACAGCGAACATGCTCTAAAAACTTTGGACAGAATCGGATTAAAGAAATTTGACCTTATAGGTTATAGTCTTGGAGGAGGTACTGCTGCTTTTCTGATGGCCAATAAACCTCGAATGGTAGGACGTGGGGTACTTATAGCACCTGCTGGAGTAAGCATGGTCTATACAGAACGTTTACTGAGTATAATAAAAAGAGGCCTTTTTAAGGAAACTTACGCTTGGGAAACTCTTGAAGAACTTGAGGGTCTTTTAAGTTTTCTTGGTATGGACCCAACAAAGGTTCCTCTTTTTATAAAGAGGGGAATAGTCCAATATAGGTTAAATCACTATGGGTTAGATTATTGGCCAACATACTTTAATTCTTATCAAAACCTCGATATAAAATATCCGGATAGAGTTCTTACAGACTTGGTGAAAGACAAAAATATTCCGCCTACCCTGGTTATCGGATTAGAAAAAGACAAAATTGTAGATGTTAACAAGTTGCCTATATTTTCAAAACTGCTAGGCGCCCAATTTACTAAAGTGTTGGGATCGGGACATGCTGCTCATTCCAAAAAAGAACCTTTAATAAATAACTTTTATAAAGGTTTATCTCCTCTCATAAAATCTTTTTTGAAAGAAGGAAGCTCAAATACTCCAAAGTCTTACGGGCCGATAAACTAGTATTTGCGTTAAGTGTTAGTATTAGACAAGTGGCTTTTTTTAAAAATGCACTTTTCTCTTTTTCTCAGATCCCCACATCACTTATCAACAAAGTTTTTATTGTTTTTGGTAACTAAATTGCAAATGGGATGAACATTTGTTACCTTCTCCAACTTCTTTTAACTGAGTAAAATCGACCCTTTAAGTTATGCCGGAGGTAAACTTTGAAAAATATTAAACTTTTATTTTTGTTGCTAGCTTTTATTTCTAGTTACAACACTTATTCCCATGGTGGAGGAAAAGTCGGTATTGCTGACGTAAGGTTCCATATACCTGTTCACATTGGTTTTGATGGGCACACGGAATGGGGAATCGGTTTACATGGTGGAGAACATGAACACAGCGGGCACGGCGGAAACCACAACCATGGAAACAACCGTGACAATGATAACAACGTTGAAATAGACATCCTCGGTGGCGTCGATGACCCAGGTTCACACCACGATCACGATGGTCACCATGATCACGATGGGCACCATGGTCAAGATGGGCAGCACAATCACGGAGAAAAGACGCTAGCTGAAGCACTCTTTTTCGCTCCTATTGTATACGGAGGCTTTGAGAGGTTTGAGCATGTTATTAATCTGGGAAGTCACTTTAATCCCCATCAGGCAAGTCATAGCGAACATGGACATGAACATGAGGATCACCATGGCGAACATAACAATGGTGATGGCAGCAGGTTTAAAGACGACATTGATACTTTTTCAGAAGACGAGGAATTATCGTTGGAAATAAACCTTAATGAAAATAATTACTTCAAAAGGATTAAGGCATGGAATATTTCAGTTGGAGCTGGTTTAGCACTTGGATCCCATCCTAAAAGCCTGGCTTCATGGGGTGGAGGTGTCCATGCTCACTTGGTTCCAACTGTTGGAAAATCTGTCTATACAGAAAGAATTTTCAAAGGAAAACGTAATTTAAAAAACCTATCAAATCTTAAAGTCCCTAAAAACTTAGATGACCTTAATTCATGGAAAATTGGAGAGGCGATGTCTTATAACGTTCATGGTGGAATTGCCTTTCATGCGGGACTTGGTTGGACTATTTTTACTATGGCAGGCCCCGGATACCATGTTGCTGGAGAGTGGACTGTATCCTTGAAAAAGGTAGGAGATAATAAACTTATGGCGATGATTGGAAAAAGTAAGGTTCATAGCTTTATGCTCCACTCAGGGATGACACTAACTTCATTGCACGTATCCGCTTTCAAAAACAAAGACGAAAACTTTGGTTTTCTTTTTGATTTTAGCAAACCAGGAGCCGTTACTGCTTATAGAGAATTGTTGAAAGGAAAATTGAAATCTGCTCAAGAGCTGGCCCTTAATATTGTGGATGGAGTTCGCTGGGTTAGAAAGGGAAGAAGTTCTGTAAAGGGTAAAGGTATCTCATTTTCAGGAAATATCCCTTTTCTTGCTAAAGGAACTCGTTCTTGGGGAGAAATGCAGACTTTCTCTAAAGAACTAGAAGTCAACAAGAGAAAAGTTATCTCCCACGTTACAATGGTAACTGATGAAATGAAAACAAGTGGTGTTATAAGCCGTCACAAAAAAAGATTCTTTTATTTTTTAGGTGGTCTTCAAAAATCAAAAAACTTAACTGACTCGTTTAATATAAGAAATAACTATGCAGGAACTTTTAAGTGGCTCTATCAAAATGAAAAAACTTCCGGAAGAAAACTTAGAAAAGAGTTCTCTAAACTTACGAAAAGAATTGGCCTTAAGGAAAATGTAAATCTGGAAATTCCTGAGGGAGACCTTGGGTTTGTTAGAGCAAGTGTCGAAATTCAAATTAATCAAGGTGGTGTCCAAAACTTACTCAATGAAAAATCTCTTATAAAGTACAGTAACAATATAGACTCCTCTATCAACGAAGTTCTTTCTATTCCTTCTGAAAGAAAGGCTTACTGTAAGACAAAAACATTTTTTAACGCCTGTAGAAAAATTGTTAAGAGGAGGACATTAAAATCTATTAAAAAAGGAAAGGAGCTTTTAAGCGAAATGAAAGAGTACCTTTCAACGAACCAACCGAAAAAGTTTTCTAAGTCTTTAGCTCGTCTTGGAAGACAAATGATGAAAAACCGCTTTGTATTTGAAGCCTTTTTAGGTCAAGTGGGGAAAGATGGGGTTAAACTCAGGTTCGAACTTCAGGGAGAGATGATTAAACCGATCGAAAAACAAATCAAGCTGGATAACTTTTTCGCGAATAAATAGAGAAGTTAAGCCTTAAGAGGGGGCCTTTACAGGTCGCCTCTTAAAAGTAAAGAAGCTTTATCGAGAAGTTTACCTTCGAATAAATGAATTGGGTTTTTTAACCCTTCTGGCCCCGTTTTTGGACTTGTCCTTTCGATTAGTTTTGATAGTTTAAGTACGGCACAAACTCAGATACCTCTTTTGGTAGGGGAGCTTTGACTCTGCGCTTAAAAAGTGAACTTTTATACTTTTCGAGGTTTTAATGGAAGCAATTATCGTCATTGTTGGTTTTTTAGGGGCCGGAAAAACAACCCTCTTAAAAAGGTTAACCAGAGAATACTTTGAAAACTCGTGGAAGCCCTTCATTATTCTGAATGATTATCAAAACGCAAACATGGATTCCCAACAATTTTTAGAATTTTTAAGTCCTGAACAGGTAAATGCTTTAAGTGGAAGCTGTATTTGTTGTAGTGGGATCAATGAATTAAGAATCCAAGTTAACTCCATTCCAAAAAGAGAGAAGGGAATTACTTTTATTGAGGCCAATGGGACGACTGATGCCTGTGAGCTGATGGGATTTCTGGGTGTGGGTCTTAAAGAACAGTTTTTACCACCTATTCAAATTTCTGTTGTTGATGTTAAAAACTGGCAAAAAAGAGAGCACCACAATGAACTCGAGGCGAATCAAGTTCAAGTTTCTTCTCTTGTCCTTTTAAATCATACGGATGGTGTTTCTAAAGAGAGGATAGAAGAAGTCAAAAAATGCATTTTAGAACTGAATCCTTCTGCGGACATTCAGTTGTGGGACGATTTTGACTCCTCCAATTTATTAAATTTTACACCTTCAAAAAATCAAGCAAAAAAAATGGACCATGCCAAAGCCCATTGGTCTTCGTGTTCAGTGGACCTACCGGATCCAATTGAATCAAAACGTTTGAAATTTGTTCTCGATTCATTGCCTAAAAATATATTAAGGGTCAAAGGCTGTACAAAGCTTGATAGTGATTCTTATTATTCCTATTTTGAGAGGGTTCCATCAGGAGAGGTCAGTGTAAGGCCTTATACAGGTGACTTAATTACTGGCCCAAAACTATTAGTCATTGGACCAGGAAGTGATCCTGATTTGCTCAAAGACCTTCTTACCAGAGAAATCTAATATCTAAATCTAAGTAATTTCACTTTATTTTAAAAAAAATGGCCAAAAAGCTAGACTTTTTTCTTGAGTCCTCTTAGTTTGTCAAATACGGTTTATGCAAGTCACTTGCAAATAATTGGAGCTTTTTTGATGCAGTTAAATAGTGAAATAACGCGATTCGTAAGTTCTGTGGATAACTCTCTTTCCATCAAAAGAGAGAAAAATCAAAATATTCAAACTTATCTTGAAAAGGTCTTACTAGCAATAAAGTCGTTTGAATTCTCTATTGTTCATCCAGATGATATGGGAAAAATGCGGTCTGCTGTTGAAAAAGTATTACCAGACTGGGCCGAGGGGCTTGAAAAAAAACTTTTCATCGA
>MDTD01003352.1_pt1 | contig 22929 bp, 18 predicted proteins | sample 811221 | NCBI WGS metagenome assembly MDTD01 (sample SAMN05326646, study PRJNA326480) | marine metagenome | isolation source: seawater | place: Pacific Ocean: South West | collected 2011 | reverse complement strand
TTGACAACCTGAAGGGATAAGGCAACGCGACGGATCGTGTTGCAAGGGAAGGGTGAATGAGCCAGGGCCAGCGAAAGGGCTGGAAGATGCATCAAATGCGCATCAGCCTTGGTACGATCTGGACTGCGATTCTCTGCCTGATAGGTGTGGCATTATTGCTCCAACCTGTCCCGAGTGTGGTTGATGATCCGGTTCGGGTGAGTCAATTACTCCGTTGTGCAGGGATCTGGGGCATTGCCTCGGGCATCTTTGTCTTCCTGGTCGTCGTTGTTGATGCGATGAGCCGTAAAAAGCCGATAGCCAATATAGGTTTATTGAAGGTGTTCGTAGGCACCATTCAATGGCTCGCACTTGGATACGGGGTCTTTCTTGCCAGTCAACTGCTGGTTTGATGATCGACCTCTTGAGCATGGACGCAAATAGGAGGACGTGTTTTGCAACGGAATGTGCACACGTGGGGTCGTACTTTTTTCCTGACATTACTTTTAACCACCATGGCTTGCCTGCCTGCCCAATCACTACGGGCTCAGGACGCTGTCTCACCGCAAAGTCTCATGGCAGACCAGTGGATGCGCCTCGCGGACAAAATACTCCGTGAACAGGCCCAACCCAGTTCCAGCCAATTGATTCGTGCGGGGATGATGGTGGACATGGCGATTCAAGCCAATCCCAATGACAGTGATGCGTGGCTGTTACGCAAGACGTTGGCGCAACTGGCGGGGGACAGTGATGCCGCTGCCGACGCGTTGGTTAAATACTGTCGCCTGGTTCCGTCGGATGATGCAGCCGGTTTCCAGATGATTCTTGCGGGTCTGGCTTCCAAGCCTTCGACCGCTGCCAAGGCTCAGGCATTGGAACAACTGCTTGCCCAGGCCAGTGACAAAGCCATGTCCGACGCACTGCGCAGTCGCGTGGCAAGTTACCTGGCGTCGCTGTATCAGAACATGGGTGACAACGACAAGTTCGGCAGGTGGCTGAAAGTCGCTGCGGATCTTGACGAATCCAACAGTGATGCGGCACGCCTGATGTATGAGCTGGCGGTCGCTCGCGGGGGTTCGAACTATGCCATCGGCATGATGCTCGTGAACATGATCAAGTCTTCACCGATGGACGACATGCCCCGACATCTGCTTGCCGATTTGCTTGCCAACATGGGCGCTTATGATGAAGCTCAGAAACAATACGTCATCGCCAGCACACTGGGTGTGAGTACCGGCGGTGATCAGTTCCTGACCAACTGGCTGGTGAGTAAAGCAGCAACCGGTCAAAGCCAGGTTGTGCTGGACATGATTGACACCATGGGCTTTTCTGCCGGTCAGGCCGACGCCGAGGCCGTGCCTGTTGATGTGCAAACTTTAAAGCTGGTGATCCTCACCCAGTTCGGCCGTAATGATGAAGCTGCCAAGACATTTGCCGAGATTCGCAACCGTCTTCAAAAACGCGTGGACATGGGTGATGTGCAGGCAGCTTTACAACTGGCATGGTGGAACGCGGCCTTCGGCACAACCATCTCCTCCAACTTCGAACAGGCTGTCATAGCCTACGCCAAAGCCAACCCGGATAACGCGTTGATTCAGCGTATTCTCGGTTGGGTTCATTACCGTATGGGCCGTATGGATCAGGCTGCAGACGCTCTGCATGTCCTTGCTGAAACCGATCCGTGGGCGGTGTACGGCTTGGCCAAATGCACGCAACATACCAATAACGAGTTGTACTCGGGCTACCTTCAAAAAGTCATTCGCATGTCCGCCACCAGTCCGGTTGCTGTGATGGCTGTGCAGGATCTTCAAGCGCTGAATCAGCAAATCGTCGTGACTCCGGCTGCCCAGAAAGTCATGGATGCTTTGGATGACTTGCCGGTGAGTATCGCCATGCCAGTGCAGGCCGGTAATGCCACCACATGGACCACGCTTGGCGTCTCGGTTGAACCTTCATCGTACGGTTATCTCGATCCGATCGTGGCCCAGGTCACCTTGCGCAACAGCTCAGACTACGCCTTGACGATCGGCCCGACAAGCACCTTGCCTTCGACATTGGCCATGTATTTTGACTTGCATCGCAGTGGTGATCAGATCAAAGGTGTCCCGCCAGTCCGCGTGGATATTGGTCGTAGCATTTGCATCCAGCCACGCCAGACATTGACCGTGCCCGTTCGTTTGGACCGTGGTGCACTGGGCTTGGTCTTTGCCAACAACCCGGCAGCCGCCTTCAGCTTCACTGCCACCGCCATTCTCGATCCGCGTCAGACCCCGCAAGGCGGTTTGACAACAGGTCCATTAGGCAGCGTGGACATGGTCAGGATGGTCAACCGTTATGCCCTGCGTCCGACCCCGGGCAATATAGACGCCTGGCTGACAGACTTCAAAGCGCCCAAGGATGCGGTCAGTCATATGAAACTCATCGCCAGTCTCTGCTCACTCTCAGCATCGCTTAACGCCTTGCCGGAGATGCAGGGACGTGCAACCCAGATTGCCACCGCTGTCAACGGACAGTTCAACAATCTCGGGGCACTGGGACAGGCTTGGATGGCCTTGTTCACGCCAACCGGTCCAACAGGCAAAGCGCTCTTCCCCAATGTCTGTAACGGGGCAGCCCAGTCCAACAATGTCACCGTCCGTCTGGCTTACCTGGCAACGCATGGCAAGGACGATCCTGCTGCCGTGACATCCGCCGCTTCTCACAGTGATCCGCGGGTCAGCGCCTTTGCCAAAGCCTTACAGATGCCCTGAGCACCATCAAATCAATCAACATCCCCAAGCCCGATGTCAATGACACCGGGTTTTTTATGCCCAACGATGCCCAACCAGCAGGCAACGGGGATATGCTTTTGCCTTTTTGACTTTGGTTAATGCACAAAAAAGCGTCATTTTAAGACCTGTTTATCCTTTGGAACAAAAATTGCACTCAAATCCAATAAGAATGACTTGCAGTATCAACAAGCTCTGTTATGTTATTGATACTGTGTCGCAATAAATATTAGAGACTTTTGTCCTATTTAAGTCTCTCAAAGGAAGCAAGTGATGGCTCAAACCAATTCCAATGCAAATATATCCTTGAAACAGTTGGTCCCCACAGGTGAAAAAATCTCTCTCGATCAGCTGAAAATGGGACAGGTCGGCTTGATTGTCGAAATGAATGAGCCGGATCAGGAACAGGCTGATCGTCTCAAAGCACTGGGACTGTGTGTCGGCCGACGCATTGAGCTTCTCAAAGCGGGCAACCCCATGATCCTGCGCGTGCTTGGATCACGAATCGGTCTGGCAAACCGCCTGGCCAAACGCATTACCGTGGACGCCTGCCATCAAACCAACTGTTGTGAGTAAGTGATGTCGCAAACGATGACCCCACCCGAAAATGATAAAGACGTCTCCCTGCAGGTCCTCCAACCGGTCCGCAAGGAAAATGTCGTGGCACTGATCGGCAACCCCAATGCCGGCAAAACCACCCTCTTTAACCGACTCACCGGACTCCGCGCCAAGACCGGCAACTTCCCCGGAATCACCATCGAGAAAACTGAAGGGTCCATGGACCTGCTCGACGGACACCGCGTGAACATCGTGGACCTGCCCGGACTTTACAGCATTGCTGGCGCCACCGACGAAGAGCGCATCAGCCGTGATGTGATTCTCGGTCAGGCGCCCGGTATGGCCAAACCGGCAGCGGTCATCGTCGTCCTGGATGCGACGAATCTTGAACGCAACCTGTTTCTGATCAGTCAGGTCATTGAGTTGAAGGTGCCGACGATTGCGGTGCTCAACATGATCGACCTTGCCCGTCGTGACGGTTTGAATATTGATGCAGACAAACTCACCGCGGAGTTGGGTTGCCCGGTCGTGCCGGTCTCTGCTCGCAGTGGTGAAGGCATTGAACAACTCAAGCAGGTCCTTCACCTGGCGATGCATCAAAAGGAAACCGATCAGGCGATCCCACATCTGCTTCATGACACCTGTGCAGGCTGTTCGTGTCCGTACAAGGGGCGTTACGATTGGGCGGAAAAAGTCACCGAGACCTGCCTGGAATCATCGCGTGTTGCGGTGGGGCGAAAGACCGACAGAATCGACCGCATCCTCACGCATCCAGTTGCAGGCATTGCCGGATTCTTTGCGATCATGGTGGGCGTGTTCTACCTGATATTTTCGCTGGCCTCCGTGCCGATGGATTTGGTCGATGCCGGTTTCGCCTGGGCCCAGGGATTCGTGGGTAACTACATCCCCGAAGGTCATATTCACAGTCTCATCGTTGATGGTGTGATCGGTGGGATTGGTGGTGTGATCATTTTTCTTCCACAGATTTGCATCCTGTTTTTCTGTCTGTCACTGCTTGAAGACACCGGCTATCTCTCGCGCGCCGTCTTTGTCATGGATCGTTTGATGCGTCACGTTGGACTGCCTGGCAAGGCGTTTATCCCCATGCTCTCGGCCCATGCCTGCGCCATCCCCGGCATCATGGCGACCCGTGGCATTGAAGACAAACGTGACCGACTGGTGACGATTCTGACTTTGCCCTTATTGACCTGTTCAGCCCGCTTGCCAGTCTATGCCATGGTCGTCGCGCTGCTCTTTGGCGATCAACCGGGAAAAGCATCTTTGCTCTTCACCGGTGCTTATTCACTGGGGATTGTGGCAGTTTTATGTTGTGCATTCGTCTTCAAGAAGACCATTCTCCCCGGCCAATCCAAGCCGTTGGTGATGGAACTGCCCAGCTACAAAATTCCCAGTCTCCGGACTGCGTTGCTCATCACCTATGATCGCGCCATGGTCTTTGTGAAAAAAGCAGGGACAATCATTCTGCTGATCTCATTGATTCTTTGGGTGTTGGCCACTTTCCCAACCACTGACCCCTCAGCCGAAGTGGTGCAGATGCGTCAGCAAATTCAACAACTCGAAAATGCAGGTCAAACCGAAGAAGCCGACGCATTGGCTTATAAAGCTGACATACTCGAAGGCGAACAGGCCCTGGAATACTCCTTTGCAGGTCGGGCTGGCAAACTCATCGAACCGGTCGTCAAACCGCTTGGTTTTGACTGGCGTATCGGTGTCGGCGTGGTCAGTAGTTTTGCAGCACGCGAAGTGATCGTCTCCACCTTGGCGGTCGTCTATGGTGTCGGTGAAGACGTGGCAGAGGAAAATCCCGATGCCTTTATCGATCGACTCCGCACAGCCAAACGTTCCGATGGGCAACTGCTTTTCTCAACCGCAACGTGTTACAGCCTGCTGGTGTTCTACGTGCTGGCCATGCAATGTCTACCCACCCAAGCCGTCACCAAACGCGAAACCGGTTCCTGGAAATGGGCCGCCTTCCAACTCGGTTACATGACCGTGCTGGCTTACTCGGCATCGCTGATCACTTATCAGGTGGTGAGTATGATTACGGCATAGCGGTTGCATCATTGCAAACACAAATTAAGACGAGCATCGGCATAAAGGTCGATGCTCGTTTTATTTCTATATCAGCCAGCCGAGTCGTGACATCCTTATCAAACCAGATGTCTACACATTTACCAGGTGATCATTACGACCGCATGAACTGCTTCTCAAGCTGTGACAACGTCAGACGGATGCTCGTCGGCCGACCGTGTGGACAGTTGCTGGAGCGCTCGATTTCGTCACGACGTTTGAGCAGGGCGGCGAGTTCTTCCTGCGTGAGATGATCACCGGCTTTGACGGCAGCCTTACAACTCATCATGTCCAGCACTTCATGCAACACCGCTTCGTCCACGTTGGGATTGGATAAATCCAGTTTCTCGTCCTCAGCCTGATCCAGCAACTCATTCATGAATGGGACGGGATCGACTTTACGGTCGAACAGCAACGTTGGATACGCATGCACGCCAATGGTATCCGGTCCCATGGCAGAAGCTTCAACGCCAATCTTCTCAAGCAATGGCTGCATCTGTTCCAGTAGATCAATGCGCAAAGCGGAAGCCTCAAACGTGGCAGGTGTTAACAGGCGTTGACTTTCCAAGGTCTTACTGAGAATGCGTTCACACAACTCCTCGAACATCACGCGCTCATGCAGAGCATGTTGATCAATGATGACAATGCCCTGATCGTCCTGCGTAATGAGATAGCTTTTGTGAACCTGCAGAACGCCAAACTCCTGAAGGACACGCGAAGCCGGAGCGCCTTTGGGACTGTTCCGCTGAGCCTGTTCCCATGCATCAAGAGATGGTTGTTTGAGCAAGGCCTGCTGGTCTTCGTCCTGCATGGCTTTGGAGACTTCGTCGTAGACAAAGCCTTTTTGTTCCGGCTGCATCTTCTTGAAATAGTTCACAAAGTCGCTGGTGGTCGGCGGGGATGCATGCTGCGTTGGTTGTGATGTCAAACCATCCTGACCCGGCTGGGGGAATGAGGGTTTAAACCCACCAAACGCGGGTTGCTCGACACTTTCGCCAAAGCTCTGCATCGGTGCTTTAAGCTCGTCATGATCCGGCCGGTTAAACGACACACTCGAACCGGACAACTGAGCGTTGGGTGTCAGATCGCTTTGCAGGATGCGTTGTCGGATGGCATGAAGCACCAGGCCATGCATACGCGACGCTTCACGGAAACGCACCTCGGCCTTGGTTGGATGGACGTTGACATCCACGCCATGCGGGTCGATTTGCAGACACACCACTGCAAGTGGATGCTTGTCCGGCGGGATCAGGCCACGATACGCTTCCTTGATGGCATGGCTGAGATTGCGGTCACGAATCGCTCTGCCGTTGACATAGATGTACTGGAACTTCGTTGTCGATTTAGCGACCGAAGGCAGACCCGCCAACCCCCAAACACTGGCAGGGGACTGAATCTGACCTTCACGGGGTGTGTCGTGATATTCAAACTCCAATAAACCATCAGCCAGTTGCTTGCCGAGCACTTCGACACAGCGTTGGACGTGATCTTCGGTGGCCAGGACATCCAGTGTTTTGCGGTCATTATGCGAGAGTTTAAACCCGACATCCGGGCGTGCGATGGCGATGCGATTAACCAGGTCCGAGATGTGACCATACTCCGTGGACGCAGCGCGCATGAACTTGAACCGGGCAGGGGTGTTGAAAAACAGATCCCGGATTTCAATGGTGGTCCCCGGCGCACAGGCCGTCGGTTCGATCGGCATGACTTCAGCGCCGGATGTCTCAATGACGTTGCCACTCTCAGCAACAATCCCATCAACGGTCGCACGGCTGGTGATGCGTGTGCGGCTGACACTGCTGATGGATGCCAACGCTTCACCGCGAAAGCCCATGGTGGCGATGTGAGACAGTTCCTCAACGGATGTGAGTTTGCTGGTGGCATGCTGCTCAATGGCCAAGGGCAGTTCGTCTTCTGGAATGCCCGTTCCATTATCCGCGATCCGAATCAACTGACGACCACCGTCTTCAATGGCAATATCAATCTGAGATGCATTGGCATCCAGGCTGTTTTCAATCAACTCTTTGACCACCGATGCAGGGCGTTCAATCACCTCGCCTGCAGCGATCTGGTTGATGAGAAGTTTAGGGAGTTTTCTGATTGGCATTTTTTTATTAACCACAGAGGCACAGAGACACAGAGCCGGAATAAGGCAGAGAAGAAACTATTTTATGTTTTCTTCTCTGTGCCTCTGTGTCTCTGTGGTTCAAAATTGTTTTACTTCACCGCAGACTGTGTTTCCAGGCAGATTTGGCCCAGGGCGTCGGCTGCGTATTTGACATCCTGTGTGGAGAGGAACGGCCCGAAACTGAATCGGGTCATGCCTCCCAGATCATGCGTGCCAAAGGTCTGATGCGCCAGCGGGGCACAGTGGACGCCAGAACGCGTGAGGATGCCGTAGCGGGACTCCAGTGCATCGGAAAGCGTCTGGGGTTGGTCGTAGCCTTGGACACGGAAGGAGAACACGCCACAGCGATTCTTGACGGATTGCGGTCCATACCATGTCATGCCGGGCATGGTGACATGTTCACTGACACCTTCGATCATCATGCGGATGAGTCCCTGCTCGTGTTCCCAGATCTGGTCGATGCCTTTATCGAGGATGTATTTGACGCCTTCGGACAGACCGATGATGCCGATGGCATTGTGACTGCCGGGCTCAAAACGGTCGGGCATGAAACCGGGTTGGGTATCCTGTTCGGAAACACTACCGGTGCCGCCTTCCTTGGCGGTGATCATACGGTTTTCAATGCCGGGACGGATGTAAAGACCACCGGTACCAAGCGGGCCGAGTAAGCCTTTGTGACCGGGGAAAGCCAGCAGGTCGATGTTGGCTTGTTCGATATCCACAGGCATGTGGCCAATGGTTTGTGCTGCATCGACGAGAAACGGGATGTCGTTTTCCTTGGCGATTTGGCCGATCTGAGCGATGGGTTGAACCGTACCGGTAACGTTGGAACCGTGGACAACAGCAATGAGTACGGTGTTGGGACGGATGGCCTGCTTGATGTCATCAGGGTCCACCAAACCGGTTTGCGGATCACATTGGATACGGGTCTGTTCGATGTCCTTGTTGGCTGCCAGTGCATTAAACGGACGCAGGACGGAGTTATGATCCATCCACGTGGTGATGACGTGGGGTTTGTCTTCACCGGTGGTGTTCTTGGCAATGGCGTAACCGACGATGCCACGGATGGCCATGTTCAAGCCGTCGGTGGTGTTGAGCGTGAAGATCATCTGCTCGGGTTTGCTGACATCTGCACCGATGAGTTGGCAGAGGCGCTCACGACACAGATTCATCAGGCGTCCGGCTTCACGTGCTTCGGCATAAGCGCCGCGGCCGGGTGACGCACCGAGCTGGGTCGCAAAGTGCATCATGGCTTCATGCACAGCCTTGGGCTTGGGGAAGCTGGTTGCTGCGTTATCCATGTACAAACGCGGGCCGGTGATCTGGAAGTTGGATGAGGTGTTTGTCATATCGTTCAAGGGGCTGGAGGGCATGCGCGTCTCCACCATTTCAATCTTTAGGGGTCACGAATTATTCACTTGTCCCGAAAAAAGAAGTCGCTTTTTCACGGGCAATTTTCTTCTCAATACGTTGAATCTCGGTTTGGAGATCAGACTCAAGCTTACCATTCTCTGCAGATTGTTCATACTCGCGGAGTTTGGCAAGCGCTTTGGCAGTCTCGCCATTTTGCTCCAATTCGCGTGCATCACTGATAACCTGATGCAGACTCATCGGGCCCACGGGATCAGGTAAAGCCTGCGAGGGTTCAGGTTGATTGGCATCAACTTGTGGCAGGGTGTCTTCACGCAAAGCACCAGTGGTCCCCAATTCACGTGGGATCGGTGTCTTGCCTGTGACGCCGCCTGGCTTGCGCGATCCCATGTAGAGCATCACGATCAAGGTGAGTAAGACCACAATGCAGACGATCATGATGATCACGGTCATGGACAGATGCTGCGCCTGTTTGTTGAGTTCCGCAGTCTTGGCTGCCGGTGCAGGGGATTGGTTCGGTGAAACCGAATCGCTTGGCTTAGGCACATCAGCAATGGGCGCAGCCGTATTGGACTGATTGACCATGCCGATGGTGGTGTCCACCTTGGGTTGGTTCACCGGCCCCATGACGGCATCAAGCATGTCCGGCGCAGAACTTGATGGAGTCGGTTGGGCGGGTTCAGATTGGCTCGCAGCTGGTGGTACCGCTGGTGGTGGTACCGTCGGTGCAGGGGCAGCAGGACTGGTGGACGCAGAAACTGTCGATTGAGCAACTGGTGATGCAGCCGCAATCGCTTGAGATTCTGCAGACGGCACATCATTGGGTTGAACGGGTGACGATGCTTCCCCGTTCTTGAGTTGTTCCAATTGAATCCGCGCCTGATGCGTGGCCTCCTCGGTCGGATACTGCAAGCCCAGTTCATTGCGTGTGTCAGGTGTATTGAACGTTGCATGACACGATGGGCAGATGCGTTCGTTGGGATTGACCTGATTGCCACAGTCATGGCAGACGCCAAGCAGATGTGCGATACCGGGAACTTGATCAGCATGCATCCAGAACTGATGGGTACTCGGACCCCGGATGATGGATTGGGAGGTGAGTTTGCCCAGTTGCGCTTTGCGTTTGACGATCTGGTAACTGCAACCAGGTGCGTAGGGCATGTTCTCGTCACGAATGAACCATGGCCCCATGGCAATTTGCGTTGCCATCCGAGACAGGGGTTCAAAGAGTCCCTGGCACTTTTCACAGCGCTCAGCGCCTGAGGCTTGCAGGTGCCCGCAGTAGGGACACAGGACGGTGCCAGCATGTGACGATTGCGTTTGATTCATAGAGCTTCGGTTCCCGCGCGTTGACATCAGGCGATGGTCGGTTTAGCTTCACAACATGAAACAGCTTTGCCCCATGTGCCTGCTACTGTGTTTGACGCTTGTCGGCTGCAGTTCGAACCGCCAAAAACTCTCGATCATGCAGCCTGCCCCAGACACACAGTCTACCGTAAATCAGCCTGCTGTAACACCCACAGCAAGCAGCCCATCACCCGGTTCACCCATCCAAACGGTGGCCAAGGTCGGTGATGCGCGTCTGAGTCTGGCTGATCTGACACCTGCCATGATCGAAGCCTCAGGCGGGCAAGTCCTGGCCGAAAAAGTCCTCACACTCAAACTCAAGGAAAAACTGGGAAAAACCCTCATCACTCAGGATCAAATCCACACAGAACGCAGCTACTTCGTCAAATCATTGCATGACAATCCGCAGGTCGCCGAACAACTCCTCGCCCAACTCCGACAACGTGAAGGTTTGGGGCAACATCGCTTTGAGGATTTTCTCTTCCGACAAGCTGCCTTGCGACATCTGGTGCAGGACGAGGTCAATGTGACTGAGACTGCCATCAAGCAAGCCTACGAACTGAAATTCGGCCCCACATCCATTGTCCAGATCATCATGGTCGACAATCCCACCCAGGCGGTGAAAATTCTCAACCGTGCACGGCAGGGCGAGGACTTTGGCAAGCTGGTTCAGGAATTCTCTCAAAATCAGGAATCCAAAGCCTTCAACGGCATGCTCCAGCCCATCTCACCGGCGGACTCCAGTTACCCCGCAGCACTCCACAAAGCCATCGCAAGACTCCAGGTCGGGCAGATCAGTGATGTGGTCGCATTGGAAAATGGGTTCGCCATTTTGAAGCTGTTGAGCAAAAACCCAAGACAGTCGGTAACATTAGACGATGTAAAAGCATCCTTGGCCGAAAAAGTCCGTCGCGATGTCGAGCAGATGCTCATGCGACAGCTTGCTTCGACCTTGCTTAGCCAGACCGATGTGGTGGTTCTGGATCGAGAATTAAACATGAGTTGGCAGCGTCAACGAAAGAACCTGCCCCTGGAACGCGTAAAGCCATGAAAATCCAAGTCGCATCCCGTATTGATCGCCTCCCGCCCTATGTCCTGGGCCAGCTTAAGCACCTGATCTACGAACGCCGCAAAGCCGGTTATGACGTGATCGATCTGAACATGGGTAACCCCAAGGACGCAGCACCGGACCCCGTGGTGGACAAAATCCGCGAAGCTGTCCTGGACCCGCGCAACGGTCGCTACTCGGCTTCAGCGGGCATCTACAATCTCCGTCGTGACTTTGCGCTGAAGATGAAACGCAAGTGGGATATCGATCTGGACCCGGACACCGAAGTGATTGCCACCATCGGTTCCAAGGAAGGCTTCAGCCACATGTGTCTGGCGCTGCTGGGTCCTGGTGATACGGCGATCGTCGCAGACCCTGCTTTCCAGATTCATACCTACGCGGTGATCCTTGCTGGCGCGAGCACCATCAGTGTCCCCTTGGGCAACGACGATGCTTTCCTTGAGCGCATTGAACATGTGCTCACCACCATGACGCCGCGCCCGAAGGTGATGATCCTCAACTACCCGCATAACCCGACGACGATGACGGTTGACCTTTCCTTTTTCGACAAGGTCGTAGCCATGGCCAAGAAGTTTGAAGTGATCGTACTTCACGACTTTGCCTACGGCGAAACCTGCTTCGAAGATTACAAGGCCCCGAGCTTCCTTCAGGCCGAGGGTGCCAAGGACGTTGGCGTGGAGTTCTCAACGCTATCCAAACCGTACAACATGGCAGGCTGGCGCATCGGATTCTGCTGTGGCAACGCTCAGATGGTCAAAGCTCTGGGCACCATCAAGGGTTACTACGACTACGGCATTTTCCAGGCGGTCCAGATCGCTGCGATCCTTGCCATGCGTGAAGGCGATCAGTTCGTCGAAGCTCAGGCAAAGATTTACCAGGAACGTCGTGACGTCATGGTCCGTGGTCTGCGTCGTCTTGGTTGGGAAGTCGAAGGCGACAACGGCCCCCTTGCAACCATGTTCGTCTGGGCCAAGGTCAACCCCGAACACCTTGCCCGTTACGAAGGCTCAACCAACACCATGTGCATGGCATTGGTCGAAGAAGCCGAAGTGGCCATGACCCCCGGCGCCGCGTTCGGTCCCTTGGGCGAAGGCTATGTCCGCATGGCATTGGTCGAAAACGAACAACGCATCCGCCAGGCACTCCGCCAGATGAGCCGCGTGCTGAACAATAACGTTGAGATGTGATTGACTGGTGTTTTACATCTGTGTTCAAGGCAGATCAAGCCACAGATACACACAGATAAAGACATTCTGTCGTCACTCCCGCGTAGGCGGGAGTCCAGTGATATGTGCAAGCGTCTACAGAATGCCACTGGATTCCCGCCTGCGCGGGAATGACAAACTGAAATCTGTGTTCATCTGTGTGTATCTGTGGCTAATTTGTCTTGAAACGTTGCGTCTCAAACCAGCCTTGGATTACGTCCAACCCAACGCATAGAAAATCGCGGTAAAGAGCAAGTCGCAGAAGATGATGGCGACGATGGAGTGCACCACGGTGTTGGTGGTGGCTTTGCCGACGCCTGCTGCGCCGCCGGAAACCTTCAGGCCGTTGAAGCAGGAGATCGCGCCGACGAGTAAACCGAAGACGCCCGCTTTGAAAAGTCCAGTACCAAAGTCCGCCAAATCGAGTTGGTTGATGGTGTTGTCCAGGTAAATTGCAGCAGGGATTTCCAGCTTGGTCACACCCATGATAAAACCCGCGGTCAACGCGACGAGGTCTGCCATGATCGAGAGTATCACCAATGCGGTCACCGTTGCAATCAAGCGGGGGACAACCAGGAATCGCACCGGATTCAGTGCATGAGCTTCGAGCGCTTCGATTTCTTCGTTGACTGCCATCGAGCCAATCTCAGCAGCGATGGAAGCACCGGCAAAACCCGTGAGAACAATCGCGCTGATCAACGGCCCAAGTTCACGCACCACGGCAATGGCGATAATGTTGGCAACCGTCTCCACCTGCCCGAATTCTTCAAGCGGGGGCGCCATCTGCAAAGCAAGAATCAAGCCGATACAAAAACTCACCAACACAATCACGCCAACGGAGCGCACACCCAGGCGGACCAATTGGACATACAAAGCAGGGCGGCCGAATCGGATCTTCTTGTTAACGATACTCCGCCAGACCCAGCGTAGTGCATTGATAACCAACACCCATACGCCACCGACGTAGTCCAGAAAACTCTTAGCCGTCTTGATCGCACCGATGCCACCGCGACCGAGCATGTCCAACGGCTTGAGGGGCAGGGGTGTTGTTTGCGGGGATTGATTGTCCGGCATGGTTTATGCTTCTTTTGCTTCATCCACTGAGTTGTAGATTTTAAAGACCATATCGAGCCGTGCGATTTCAAAGATGCCTCGAACCTTTTCCTGCAGATTGCAGACAGCAAGCTTGCGCTTGCCTTTGGTCTGAGCTTGTAAGGCTTCAACGAGAACCGCAACGCCGGAGGAGTCCATGTAGGGAACACCGGCAAGGTCAATGATCATCAGTTGCGGTTTTTTATCCAATTCATCCCGGATCACCGTACGCAATTGCGATGAACAGCTGTAATCAATGTCGCCTGAGATGGCCACGAGTACGCCGTTGGGGAGTCCGGAAATTTGAGGTGTTTGGCTCATAAGATTTGATACTGTTGGCTGGCAACAGTTTTCCTTCGTTGCAGTTGGACCTGAATCAGTCGGCCGGTTCCTTGTGGAATTTTCGCATGGTCAAACGAATGCCAGGCATGTCCGGTCGCTGATCATATTGCACGTCATCCATGATACGGTAGAGAATGTGAATGCCAAGTCCACCCGGACGCAATTCGCTTAAATCCCGTTTTTGAATCTGATCGACCTGGACATTTTCACATTCATCATCAAGCACGATTTCAATACCCTGACCAGCAGCTTCATTGAGCGGCCGGATACTGATGTCGATGGATTTATCCGGCGCGTCATTGTAGCCGTGTCGGATAACGTTGGTTAACGCTTCATCGACAGCAAGCACGACATGGTCGGTTTCCGTACTGCTTAGGCCGCATTTCCCACCAATGACATTGATGGCAGAACGAATCACACACAGGTACTGAGGTTGACTGATCACGCGCAATTGCACGTGGTATTCACTGGCATCAAAGATCATGGTTGAGAACTCGCGACGAATTGATTGGACTTAACCGCAGCCGTCCAACGACGGATACTTGTTTCACGCTGCTGAGCGGTCGCATAGGGATCGTAATCCATACGCGTACCGGTGATCATCTCCAGGGATTGGATCACCAGTAAACGCTCCGCCGGGTCGGCACTGTCAAGTAATTCCACAAGCTGCCCGACTTTGCTTTGATCACGATTCAGACCCGCACGACGTATGGCATACATCCGTGCAGCAGGGTCCGGCGAATCCAGCGTCCCCTGTGAAACAGGCACACTCGAACCACAACCAGTAAACAACAAACAGCAAATCAAAATCGGCAGGAATAACTTGAGTGTCATGCGACAAATGGTAACAGTCTTTGAGAGCAAAAGAAAGATGTTTTAACGCCGTGGCTTGAAGCAGTTCAGAAGCTTGCTGCGTTGCCAATCCGATGACATGTTGGTAGTTTGATCACATGGATGAGCTTCGGCAACAACGAATCCTGCGTCAACACATTCTCACCGACCACTTGATGGGCGTGGGGACTGTGCCGATGTCGATTCTGCCCCAGGCACCGGCTGCGTCTGAGCGTCCGCAACAGGCCATGCCCCCGCGTCAGCAAAGACCAACACCCAGCACGCCGCGGCCGTCGAATTTCCAACTCTCCAATCAACCGCCAGCGCCCAAACCTTCGCCGCCTGCGACCAGTGTCATTGAATCCCTGTGGAGTCGGATCACCATCCCCAACGCAGCAGGCAATGAATCACTGACCGTTGAGGAAAAACAGCAGTTGCTCGACCAGATGAACACCATGGAAGTGTCCACCTGCCGACAATGTGATCTGTGCAAGGCCAGAACACAAACCGTCTTTGGTGAAGGCAGCGCAACCGCCGAGCTCATGTTTGTCGGTGAAGGCCCGGGGCAAAACGAAGACCTGCAAGGCAGGCCGTTTGTTGGACGTGCAGGGGAGTTGCTTGACAAGATGATCCAGGCGATGGGCTTTAAGCGCGAAGACGTGTACATTGCCAACGTCGTCAAATGTCGCCCACCCAATAATCGCACACCGCAGATGGCAGAGGTTCAGGCCTGTGGCGGGTATCTGTTACGCCAGATTGCCATCATTCAACCCAAGGTTATTGTCACACTTGGCGGACCTGCTGCACAACTGATGCTCAACACACAAACCGGTATCACGCGCATTCGCGGTCAGTGGCATACGTTCGACGCACTCAAACCTGAAGGCCCGTCGATTGATGTGATGCCCACTTTCCATCCTGCATACCTGCTGCGGTCATACACACATGACAATCGCAAGAAAGTCTGGAGCGATCTGCAAGCGGTCATCGAACGACTGGGCAAATAATTAAACGCCATGCTAACTCTCATTTCGTCATTCCCGCGCAGGCGGGAATCAAGTGGCATTCAGATGACGCTTGCACATATCACTGGACTCCCGCCTTCGCGGGAGTGACGGAAAGTGGAGATTATTGATTTGAAATACTCCAATTGTGAAGCGTTTACTCACAATTGATCAAGCGCTACCGAAAATTTCCTGCAGTTGCTTACGTGATCCGATGCCGAGTTTTCGATAGATGTTTTTGACATGCACGTGAATCGTGTGCGGGGAGCGGTGCATGCTGTCAGCGATATTCTTTTCGGTCGCATTGGATCGGAGCATCTCAAGCACGCGTCTTTCGGTGCGTGTGAGTTTGCTCAGTAGATCACTGGGCGATTGCGGATTGTGATTCATTGGCATAGGTGCGACTGCAGCTTTACCGGGAATACTCTCTGCTGCGGATCGCGCAGGATTGCGGGGATTGTGAACCATCGCGTTACGGACTGCGGGTTGATAGCGTTCTGCTGCCTGGAAATGATCGTCCGTGAAGAAGGGGTTCTGGCCGCATCGCAAAAAAGCAAACATCGCCCAGAGTCCGGTGTTCATGGTAACGCTGATGCAAATGGCATCGACGACTTTGGTGAACGGTTCGATGGGGTGATAAAGTCGTTGACGGGCGAATGTCATTTCATCCATGATTTCCCGCGGACGAAACACATGATCGGTTAACTGCTTGCGTTGGACCAGGCCGAAGACGGATTCGTCTTGCAGGGGCCAGTCCTGTAAAGCGACGTCTGCTCCCTTGGGTAATTCCAATTGTCTGGCATTGACAATACTGGGATTGGGATGCGTCAGATCATCAAAACAACGTGCAGCGATCACCTGCGCACCCATCACCGGTGCAAGCACGCCCATCACATGGTGTAGCCCGCTGTATTGCCAGGAATTAAGCTGGGCAAAAATTGTTACATCGTCTGTGCCCACGGTCGACCTCGTTAGATCTGATTGTTTGGTCTCTTTGCCTAATGCCCCTGTCGAAGCACCAAGCAATTTCCATATACTTCTAGGTTAAGGATTATGTCGCATTTATTTTGCCTTGCAAGCCCCAAAATCAATACAGGTTAACGAGTTAGAAGTTTTTCCCCGCAATAGGGACAAGTCTCCCCAAAGTTGTGTCATGTTAACATAAACCTCTGTAAAAATGAATGATAAAATGAAACACACATACAACCAAACCGCCTTGCAATCTCAAAAGTTGAGCCTTCTGTCCTTATAAAAGGCTTCTTAGTATAGGAAATGGGCCTATGCAAATTACCCTTCTGAGGGTATGCAAAATAACCATAAATCTTCATTTTTATCCGGTTTGGCCAGCCTGTAGTGACACGCATGAACTTTACTTAGCGTCCAAAACCCGGTTGGCCATCCATCCCTTGGATTTCAAGTTCACATCCCAAAGTGGTCGATAACTCAATAATGGAAGTTGTGTTGCCATGATTGGTAACCGATAGTTCTAGAGGCGCCTTTTACACGTGAGATGTTCTCGCGACGCCAAAAAGCGGAATGTGCAAATCACAGACCCAAGCCATGGGGATGCCAAGCCATGTCGATTACCAGTAGTGTAGGCCTGATCAGTGGTATCGATACTGCGTCGTTGATCGACCAGTTGATCCAACTCGATTCCCGGCCGATCACTTTGATCCAGGCGCGTAACGCAACCCTGACGGCACAACAGGCTGCATTCCAGGAACTCAATACCAAATTGTTGGCGATGAAACTTTCATCCGACACCGTCGCCAACATCAACACCTTCCGAACAACTTCCGTCACCAGTTCCAATGAAAGTGTCCTTACCGCATCCAGCAGAAGCTCGGCGGTCCCCGGTACGTATGACTTTGTCGTCAGCCAACTCGTCTCAACACAACAGATGGTGACTTCCGGCTTCTCTGATAAAGACGTCACGCCGATCACCAATTCCGATACCACATTCACGTTTGAATTTGGTGATGGGGGCTTGTCAACCAATACCGAACTGAGCCAGCTTAACGGCGGTGAAGGGATTGAACGTGGTAAAATTCGTATCACCGATCGCAGCGGTACCACGGAAATCGTGGACCTGAGCACGGCAACCACCGTCAACGATGTGCTCGATACCATCAATAACTCGACAGGCATCAACGTCATTGCTTCCGTCAAGGGCGATAAGTTCGTCATTGAAGACAACACGGGTGCCTCGGTTACCAATCTCACCATCGCAGATCAGGGAACCACCGACACTGCAACCTCGCTTGGTCTTGTCACGTCCGTCGCAAGCGACACCCTTGAAGGCACCGCCGTCAACACCATCGGCCAGAATACACTGCTGTCCACGCTCAATGACGGCAACGGTGTCCGGTTTGAATCGGCTTCGGATATCCAGGTCACCTTGCGTGATGGCAGTACCGTCAATGTAAACTTCTCCAACGAAACCACCATTGGCGATGTCATCGACACCCTGAATGCTGCAGGCGGAGCCAACTTCACCGCATCAATCAATGCTCAAGGGACTGGCCTGCAAATCGTCGACAAAACCGCAGGTGCAACCTCGACCCAGGTCACCGCGCTCAACAGTTCCAAAGCCGGGGCAGACCTGGGACTCATCGCAACCGACTACGACAACGATGGCACACTTGAAGGCGACCGTGTCATCGCAGCCTTGAACTCCAAGCTGCTCAAATCACTCCGTGGTGGCCAAGGTGTCTCCATGGGATATGCACTGGCGCCCCAGGTGCTCAACGGTGATACGCTCTTAAGCAGTTTCTTTAATGGTGCTGGACTTGATACTACGGGTAACGCAGTCAACGACCTGATTGTCAGTCATAAAGGCACTGTCACCAACACCAACTTTGACATCGACTCACTCAATACCGTGCAGGATTTGATTGATGATTTTGACACGCGTTTCGGCGGGGCATTGACGCTCTCCATCGAAGGTACCGCATTACGCCTGACGGATAACACCGGTGGCGTGCAGTCACTGGTCTTCCGCAGTTTCACGTCCCATGACACCGCAGGTGATCTGGGCTTTTATGACTCCCCGGCGTTAACCACCATCCTGGGTAATGATCTGGATCCCGCACGTTTGCCAACCGAAGAATACGGTCCTGGCCAAATCAGCATAACCAACTCTGCAGGAACAACGACTGAAGTGGACCTGTCCACTGCACGCAGTGTCAGCGATTTAATCGACATTATCAATGACTCCGGCGCGGGCGTCCAGGTTTCGCTCAACAGTGCTGGCAACGGACTTAATTTTACCGATACTGCAGGCGGTGCAGGTGATCTGACCATTGCTGACGTGGGTGGGGGCATTGCCTCGGAACTCAACTTTGCAGGCACATACAGCTCAGGGACCGCCAAAACGGGGGACCTGGATGTTCAGTACATCTCCGAAGCCACCAAGCTCGAAAATCTGCGTAACGGTCAAGGCATCACACGCGGTGAATTCCGCATTACGGACTCTTCAGGTGCATCTGCAACCGTCGATTTAAGCCAGGGCGACGAAATCACCATTGGCGATGTCATTGACGAAATCAACAGTAAAGGCCTGCAGATCACCGCACGTGTCAACGACACCGGCGACGGTATTCTCATCGAAGACAACGGCCCAGGTGTCGTCGCGATATCCGTTGAGGAAAAAGGCTCCTCCACAGCAGCATCCCTTGGACTGCTGGGAACGGCTTCAGCAGCAGGCGAAGACCTTGACGGCTCGTTTGAAACCAGCATCGACATTTTGAGTACCGACACACTTCAGGATGTGGTCGACAAAATCACCGAAGCCAATCTGGATGTGAAAGTCTCCATCATCAATGATGGTTCAGAAAATAATCCCTATCGCTTGAGCTTCCTGGCATCAGAGTCCGGTGAAAGCGGTGCGTTTGTGTTTGATGACGGTGGCCTGGGACTCAACACCCAGACACTCGTCGAAGCCAAAAATGCCAAGGTGTTCTTCGGCTCAAGCGATCCAGCTCAGGGCGTTGCCATCTCATCGACCTCCAACACCATTTCCAACGTGGTGCCCGGTGTGACGTTGAATCTGAAAAATGCAAGTAATTCGTCCGTCCGACTGGTTGTGGATCGTGACAACGAATCCGTCTCCGATGCAATCAACAAGTTCGTTGAAGACTTCAATGCGGTACTCGAAGTGATCAACACCTATGACTCCTACGACACGGAAACCGAAACACGCGGCCTGCTTCTGGGTGATAGCACGCTCGGCCGTGTGAGTAGCGCACTGTATAGTCTGATCAGCAGCCGCAACAGTGATGTCAGCGGTATTTACTCCACACTCACCCAGGTCGGCGTGAAAGTCGGAACCGGTGGTGTGATCGAATTCGATTCAGCTAAGTTCGTTGACGCTTTGGAAGAAGACCGCGATGCGGTTGAAAAACTCTTCACCTTGCGCACAACCGTCACCGACGAAGAAACCAATGAACGCACGGTCACTGCCAGCGGTTTTGGTTATGACTTCTCACAATTGCTCAACCGTCTGACCGACACCGATGGCACGGTGCAAAGCAAACTCAGCTCAATCTCAAACCAGTTGGATTTGAATAACGATCGCATTGATAGCCTCAATGATTTACTTGACGATAAACGTTCACGACTTGAATCCGAATTCAATGCTATGGAACTGGCGTTGGCTGAGTTGCAATCCCAGAGTTCCTCATTGAACACCCTGGCAGGCCTTGCCTCGGCAGCAGCCAGCAGCGGTAATTGATCTCCGCTAATGATACGAGGTTCAAACATGCCTGATGGATCAATGTTCAAATAACCATCGCACCCAAGCGTCCAATAATTATTTTTCCCTTAAATTCGTATATAAAACGACTAACGTCCATTCGACGAACTGGCCGATAAACGCTTTAGAGGATATGAGTATTCGAGTATCATGAGGTTGCATCTTCAATGAGTAATGCCGCGGCCAACCCGTATCTGCGTACAAAAATCATGACCGCCAGTTCAGAAGAACTGCGGTTAATGTTGTACGAAGGCGCCATCAAGTTCACGCGTCAAGCCATGGGGTGTATCGAAGCTTCCGACTTTGAAGGCAGCTATAACGCACTGATGCGAGCTCAGAAAATCGTCCTCGAACTCTCCACCAGCTTGAACTTCGACATCGCCCCCGAACTCTGCGACAAGCTCAGTGCGCTGTACACCTACATCTACCGTCTGCTCGTGGACGCCAACATGCAGCGTGATCCCAAACCAGCATCCGAAGCACTTGAATTACTTGAGTATGAAAAAGAAACATGGATCATGCTCATGCAGACCGTCGGTAAAGCACCCAATAACGATGCTCAGGCACAGCAGCAGCCTCGCCCCAATGTGGCTCCTGGCTTGACGACACCGATGCCACGCATCCAACCTCAGCCACAACAACAAGCCACGGGAACATACGGCGGTGGTGGGTTCTCCGTCAACGGGTAAACCGCAAAGCCTCAAAACAGAATTCGCTTTCTCAATCCATCGTGTCCCTAGACGGTGGATTGTTTTTTTGCGCCCACTGCTTCAATGCCTGTTGCAGTTTCTGATCCAGATCAAACCGAACCAGATAAACTTCCATAGCCTGACGGGCCTCGAGAAGCCTGTCTGTTTTCAGATAGCTGATGATCAAGCTCTGGAGTTGCTCACGATTTAACGGCTCGTCGGCATCGGAAATCGCCAGGTAATGCGACGCCTGCTGGTAATCCAATTCGTTAAACGCCAGGGCACCAAGGTACGCGGTGATACGGGCAGGCGCTTGACCTATCGCAGTGAGTTTCTCAAAACACAAACGAACCTGCTTGTGATCATTCATCTGCATGGCGATCCGGGCAAGCATCAACAAAGCCTGATCCGCAGCAATGTTTTTTACAACCATGATCTTTGCCAAATCACTGGCAGCTTCAAGATCACCGGATTCCTTGAGCAAGGTGACACGTTGAATCTGTTCTGATGCTGGTGCCGTGTTCAAATTCGGCCATGCCTTGAGATGCCAGAGTAATGCTTCACTGAATTGCCTGTTCTGAGCATATAACCGACTGATGGTTTGCTCGGCAGAAACCGGTGTCTGCCCCAATGCCTCAGCAGTCTGCAGATACACCAGCGCTTGATCCGTGTCATCGTTCCCAATGGCAAGTTGCCCGAGTTTAACGAGCAGACTGTCATTGGCGGGTTGACGATTCAACTGACTGTGATAAATCGTCTGGGCAGCCTGCGTATTGCCCAAGGTTTCATGCGTTTGAGCCAACAGCATTGGATACTGTTTATCGTTGGGTTCCAGAACCGAAAGCAGCATCAACTGCCCGTGATTGGCAAGGTGCAATTCGTTGGCACGATCCAACTGATACAACCGAGCAAGTGCATCGGTCGTCATTTGCCCATGCGAGATTGCGGTAATGAGATGTTGACGCGCCAAATCAGTCTGCCCGGTCATGGCATAGGCGTGCCCAAGCAATCGATGAGCCTGCCCAAGATCCGGATGCGATTGGAGTAACTGTGTCAATGGCGCGATGGCAGCGCTCGCCTGCTGATTGTTGATCGCCTGTTGAGCCTGATGAAGCAACGCAGCATCCGTAGAGGATAACTCCGCAGCCATGCTCGGCAACGTCATCAACAAACTCAATACCAACAGCAAACACCAACGCATGAATTAATCTCCAAGTTCAAAACGAATGGTCTTGATGCCCCAAACTTTGACAACCTGCCCATGATGCTTGGCAGGCGTGAAGCGAAACTGCTCAATGACCTGCATCACTGAATTCACAACCCGGCGCGAGCCGACATGATCCATCAATTCAACAGACTCAACACGACCGCGTTCGTTGATCAGGAGTTTGACGGTCACCGAACCTGTTCGACCGCGATTGGCTTCACGCTCGGGATATTCTGGCTTGGGGTTACCAGCCAACTCACGTGGTGCGTTGTCTACCTGATCACTGTTGTAGACTTTGTTCGTCACCGGAGCAGTTGTCGGTTTGGCCTTGGGTACAGTCCGCGAGACTGGTTTGGGAGCAGGTGCTGGCGGGAGTGTCATCACGGATACCAACACCGGCGACATCTGAGGCATTGCCATGTTCAAGTCCAATGTTGCCAACTGTGGGGTCGGCGGTGTGGGGTCGGGCATCTCCAGATTCACCGTCATCGGCTC
>MDTD01105426.1_pt1 | contig 22953 bp, 16 predicted proteins | sample 811221 | NCBI WGS metagenome assembly MDTD01 (sample SAMN05326646, study PRJNA326480) | marine metagenome | isolation source: seawater | place: Pacific Ocean: South West | collected 2011 | reverse complement strand
GAAGTTTTCCTGCAAGGAGAGAGCATTATTCATTTGCGATTTTGATAAAAGAAAGACGCAGACTGGAGTCCAAAAAATTAAAGGGGTAATCGGGTTAATGTGACTAAAAGACTCCCAAAAATCTGACTTAAACAGTCTGATTGATTTGTACTCTGTTTTTGCCATTATTTTTCTTCCCCAAATTAAGATTTCACACTTCATCGGTAGCTTTCTAAAGTCTAACACTAATTTTTTAATTTAAAAAAAGACAAAATTGGTAACAATCCTTAAAATGCCAAAAACTAATTACATAAATAAATCTAAATAAAAGGACAAAAGATGACAAATAAGGCCGGTCTTAATCATGAGGACCTTTTTGGCCCGTCAAAAATGGAAACTTGGGAAGGTGAAGTTGCCCTTATTACTGGTGCCACAAGCGGCATTGGGAACGAAGTGGCCAAGCTTTTTGCGAGAGCCGGAATAAAAGTTTTTGCTACTGGAAGAAGTGAATCAAAACTTGAAGACCTTAAAAATGATATCCTCTCTTTTGAAGGTCAAATAGAAATCCAGCCCCAAGACTTACGAAAAGAAGAAAATATCTTTTCCCTATTCAGCTCTGTGAGAAAAAAGTGGGGCGGCGTCAGGGTTCTTATTAATAATGCAGGCCTTGGGTATAAGGTTGGTCTTCTTGAAGAGAATGCTTCCAAATGGAGGGAGATGCTTGAGACCAATGTCCTTGCCCCTACCCTTTGTGCCCAGCAGGCCATAGAAGATATGAGAAAAATGGGAGATAGAGGTCACGTGGTTAACATTTGCTCAATGGCAGGCCACAGAGTTCCTCCCCAAAGCGGTATGTACTCTGCCACAAAGTATGCCATTAACTCTTTAACAGAAGGACTAAGACAAGAGCTAAGGACACTAAAGAGTCATATTAGGGTCAGTCAAATAAGCCCAGGCTTTGTCGATACCCCTTTTCTTCCCCAATATTTTGGAGACCATAAAGAAAGTGAGAAACTCCTTAGTCAAATTAACCCTCTCACTGCTCTTGATATTGCTAGAACTGTTTATACAGTTATTACCCAACCTCAATCTATGCAAATTCACGATGTGCTCGTAAGACCAACAGAACAACCAAACTAAAAAAAGCCCCCTATAAAAGGGGGCCTCAAGCTTATGAGTTTTTTATTTTCTTTATTCAAAGAAACACCCAAGTAGATTTTCTTCAAGCAAATGATCGATTGTATCGTTAAACAAACTTCCATATCCACTTCCTGGGTAACCTTTTAAGCCTAATATTCTTTTAACAAGACCACTTTTTAAAGCCCTGATATTATTTTCCACAATAGAAGTTTCAAAGTGCTCTAGGTTCCTTGCAGGAGTAACCTTACATATTTTATTAAGTGCACCTTTAAACTTTCTCGACTCTACGAACTTTCTCATTTCCCAGCTCTCAATTTGATGCCTAAGTCTTGAAATCTTAAGTCCATTCATTAAAACTGAGTTAATAGGACCTAAAGTTCCGCCATCTTGGGTTTTTATTGGGGTCTCCGAAACAGCTTTTAAACCATCCTCAAGGGCCTTAAAAGTATGAGCTATAGGGTTTCCAACATCTCCCTGATTACAATTATACTGTTCCATTAAATGATCATCCGTACAAAATGGAAACTCAGTATTCTCTCTCTCTCCATAATAAGCATACCTAATAGCACCTATATCATAGCCACCGATACCATGAAAGATGGCCCTCTCTTTTCTCGGAAGGTAGTCCATCACAGAGTTTGTTAATCCATGCCTGGCATTTACTGTTCCTTTAAAGTTATGACGAAGACCCAAAACATGACCTACTTCATGAGAAATCGTTTCTCTATAGTAACCTTTCATATATTCATCAAAGGAACCAAGGCCTGTAAATTGTGGAATAACTGGTATTTCTCCATGCTCACTAAAAATATCCAAAGTACCAAACTTTGCCTTCAAGTGGTTAGCAGCTCGAAGCGAGTAGCCATGCCTCTTTCTGTAATCATTTCTTAGAAAATCTCCATTGATAAGAAGACTTCCGCTTACAATCGAACCTGTTTCAGGGTCAGCGAAAACAGGAACTGCAACACCGGCCCAACCAACATGCTTATCAGTATTTTTTACCCATTTAACAACGTTGTACCTAGGGTCACCGATGTCCATATGAGGACCTGCCAACTCTACCTTTATTGGGGATCCATCAAAGGCTTTATTCCATGCGAGGATTGCTTCTTTTGCTGGGGCCACCATATCGTTAGGAAAATCTTTCAAATGAAATATTATAGAATTATTTTCAAGTGAAAAAGTTCTTATAGGTGTTCCCTCGCTCTCCCTCATAAGATCTGGTCCGAAGTAACCATATTTGTCTCTAAGGCTTTCCGCAACAGTACGAGAAGTGTTAACTCTCCCTACTGTATCCCTTTTTACAAGAAACAATCTTAAATCAACACTACCTTCTTTTCTTAAAGACTTTTCTCCTGCCTGCATAACACCAACCATTGGATAACGAAGATCAATTAAAACCATATCTTCTTTTATCGTTGTCCCTAAAACCCGAGACCTCCCATATGACTCATAAGTCGAAACGCCTGTTTGCATTTTAGTGCTAACTTTTAAAGCTTCTTTTATGTGCCTATTATCAAGGGCCGAAGCAAAGTCGACAAGGTCTATGCCATTTTGCTCTTCCATATCTAAGCTCATGACAACTTTTCTTTCCAATATATCGTATATGTAAAGTCGTCCCTGATAAGGTATCATTTTTACAACTTTTGCTTTTGAGTGAGCGGTTAAAACCTTCCCAAAAAAGTCATTTGTATTTGTAATAGTTAAACCAAAAATCCATTCATCCTGGAGGTCTCTTGTTTCAAGTCCTCCCCTATGACTCATAGACTCTAGTAAGATCCCATCAAGAGCTTCCTCAAGCTTTTCTCCAACCAAAATATTTCCTCTTACTTGGGACATCTTGTCCGGGGACCTTTGATTACAGCCCACCAAAAGAGACAAGAGGATCGCCATCATCACAGACATCTTTTTTATCGTTCTCATCATCCTCTCCTTGCTTAATCAGAAACTTAATTTTCTGATTCCTTGGGTTTATTAGAAAAGAGTGACAATTCCAAAAACGATCCAGGAAAAAACCATGTTATTTCAGGGGTTTAAGCTTTTATTAAGGTTTATAGTAAGAAAAAGTAAATTTTAGCGGCCCATCAATTCTAATCAGGGTCATTTTGATTCCGTCAAAAAAGGTGTATATTCCACCTTTTTTTAAAAGAGGAGGTCAAAATGCATTGTCACGAAGTCGATTATGAAATCATTGGGAGCGATCTTCAAATGGTAGAAGTTGAATTAGACCCAAATGAAACAGTCGTAGCTGAAGCCGGTTCAATGAATTACTTTGAAGAGGGAATTACCTTTGAAGCAAAAATGGGAGATGGCTCAGAACCTGAAAAAGGTTTTTTTGGTAAAATTCTCGGAGCAGGTAAACGCTTTTTAACAGGAGAGTCTGTTTTCATGACTCACTTTACAAATAACGGCCCTGGAAAAAAGCGCGTTTCTTTTGCTGCACCTTTCCCTGGAAAGATTATTCCAGTCAACATGAACGAAGTCGGGGGCAAAATCCTTTGCCAAAAAGACTCTTTCCTAGCAGCAGCGCTTGGAACAAAAGTCTCAATGGCCTTCAATCAAAAAATAGGAACAGGACTTTTTGGAGGAGAAGGCTTTATCCTACAGAAGTTAGAGGGTGACGGAATGGCGTTTATCCATGCAGGTGGAACCATTATCCGAAAGGAATTAAAAAATAGTAAAATTATGGTTGATACCGGATGCATTGTCGGGTTTACCGCAGGGGTTGATTATAATATCCAAAGAAGCGGCGGACTAAAGTCTATGGTATTTGGGGGAGAAGGACTTTTCTTAGCAACACTATCTGGTACTGGCTCTGTCTGGCTTCAAAGCCTACCGTTCTCACGACTCGCTGATAGGATACTTGCAAATGCGCCAAGTGCTGGCGGAAAAACTCAAGGCGAGGGATCCCTTATGGGAGGAGTTTCTAATATATTTGAAGATTAAAGTTAAAACATTGTTTTGTTTAAACTTCACTCTCTTTGAAAATAAAAAGGGTTTCAAAAAAAAGTCTTGAAACCTTTTTTTCTCTCAATTTCCGTTTAAAATAACCGATTAGCCCACCTGTAAACAAAAAAAAGGTGAAATCTTTTGACTGACCAAAATAAAGCTGAAGAAGAAAAAACCCACGAGCATCTTCCTATCCCCATTCAACTTTATGAAAAGATGAGGCAAGTCGCATCCTCAGTCGGAGAAGCCCCTCAAAGATACCTATGGAGCCTTATTGAAAGCGACTACATGAGATGGAAGAAAGAAAATCAAAATAAATAAAGTTGTAGTCTGAAATTATTTTAAAAAGTCACTGGCCCTCTGAGCCGCCTTCTTGATCACCATCTTCATCTTCCTCTACATCTTTCAACTCCCTCTTAGTAGTTGTAATAGATCGGATTTCTGTTCGGTCATCTTCGGTAAGGCCTTGGAAGCTAACTTCGACTGCATGAAGGTCAGGTCCAAGCTTTTCAGAAAAAATAACGCTTCCCTTCATTGTGACCGGCACCTTAAACAAAGAGTTCAATTTATGCGAATCAAGAGTTATCTCAGTCCCATCGGGAATAAAAAAAGAAGCTTCAAGCTTTGAGTGAACCTCTGATAACTCAATCATTTTACTCGGCTTTTCTTTGGCAAACTCTGCTATGGTGATTTGTAAATCACAAGGCATAACTGCGAACATCTGTGCATTGTCCTGTCCCATAAGGCGGTCAATCTTTTGTAATAAGATACTTTCATCAATAGGCTTTGTAATATAATCGTGAGCACCTGCTTGTATTGCTAAATTAATCTGCTTTGGGTCAGTCTTAGCAGTACAGAAACAAATTTTAAGAGCAATATTTGGAGATGGCCCTTCATCTTCTTCAATCCCTGCGCTCCCTTTCTTTTCCTCTCCATTACCACCTTCCTCGCTAGCAGCAATTTTTTTCTCTATTTTATCCAAAAGAAATTTCATAACCTGTACACCATTCATAACAGGCATCATCACATCGAGGATTATGAGCTTTAAATCAGGGTGTTGATCAACCATTTCGAGGGCCTGCATTCCATCACTGGCCAAAACCACTTCATATTCAGCTTTTCTTAGCTTAAGAGAGAGCAGCATCCTTATATCTTCACTATCATCAACAACAAGAATTTTACCTTTCGATTTTTTCTCATCTTCTGCCATTTTTTTTCCCGTTTTTTATATGTGTTTCCCGATTTTCTCATGAATAAGTGGTTGTATAAATTAAAAATAGTTAGGAAATATTTTTATTGTTATCAGAAAGCATTCTAATAAAAAAATTATAGTAAAAATAAAAAATCCTAAAATGAACGTTTCCTAAACATATATAAGCTAAAATCAACCTAACTGAATAAGTCGGTCAATCACAATCTATCGAGCATAAATTAGGCCTTTAAAGTTGAATATTCTCACTTTTTCCAACACAAGAACCGAAAGAGTCTAACGTAATATAGACCCTAAAGATAAAACTTCAATAGGCGCTTTTAGGTAATGACGATAATAAAGAAAATAAATGTTGCTCCCGGTATAACTTGGGTTGAAATACCTCAAGCTGAGATATATATCCTCTGTGGCTGTCCAGCGGACTCCATTAAACACCTTATAAAAAATGGAATGATCCAAAACATTGAAAAAAATGGCCATTCTTTCCAAAGTGGGCCGAATGTTCTTCTTCTCTCAGATTCATCCATTCAAGGAGGACAATTCTCAAACCTTGGAGAGTTTCCAATACTTCAAATGTTGTATAAACAGGGTATGATAATCCCAAATCACATCAACAACAAAGGTCTTAAGCCCATCCTTATAGGTACAGAGAAGCAAGTTGAGTCCCAATTAGAGTACATTTATAGAGGAAACTATGGTCTCTCATCTTTGGAAGAAATAATGTCCACCGGAGTTGAGAAAGAATTTGCTGAAGAGATGATGAAAGTAAAGCTTCATTTTGCTTTTGGAAAAATAGTTTCACCAAAAGAGTTATTAGAAACAAAAATAATTGAAAATAAAAAAGTCGAAATTAGAAATGGCGTTTTTATAAAAAGAGATAAATATAACGAATATACAATAGAGTATAAAGGTGAAAAGGTCGAAGTTTCACTAAACCTGAATCCTGGTGAAAAGTATATAACATCCTACCACCTTGGTTTTTATAAAGTTCGAAGAGAATATTTTGCAATTATTCATTCCGGAGAAGGTGATGGATGGGATATTCACAGACCTTGTATGTCGAGTATAATTGCTTATGACCAAAAACTTTATCTCATTGATGCAGGTCCTAACATCATTGAAACACTGAATGCTCTAGGCATAAGCGTTAGTTCAATCCATGGGATTTTTCATACACATTGCCACGATGATCATTTTTCAGGATTAACTGCTCTCCTTCAAGCTGACCATAAAATAAAATATTACGCGACTTCAACTGTTAGGGCATCAGTAACAAAAAAGCTTTCTGCTCTTCTAGGTCGGCATGAAGACTTCATGAATAGATATTTTGAAATTAATGACTTGAGTATAGATTTGTGGAATAACGTCAACGGAATGCAAGTTAAACCTTTTTATTCTCCCCACCCTGTTGAAACCACAAACTTTCAATTTAGAGTTATTTCTGAAAATGGATATAAAACTTATTCACATATGGCAGATATTGCTTCTTTTAGCATCCTTGATGAATTGATTTCTAAAAAAGAAGGAGATAATGGAGTTCAACCTAAATTAATCAAACAAATTAAAAAAAATTATTTATTTGAATCAAATGTAAAAAAAATTGATATTGGTGGAGGAATGATCCACGGAATGGCAAAAGACTTTGAAGAAGATGGTTCAAAAAAAATTATCCTCTCCCATATCAATAGAGACTTAAGTCATGAAGAAAAAGAAATCGGAGAAAGAGCATCATTTGGAATGATCGATGTTTTAATTCCTTCGAACTCAAACCCTATGTTCTCTTACGCCGAAAGATATTTAAAAAATTACTTTCCTGAGGATCTTTTCGATGACCTTAGAGATATTATCAATTGCCCCATAGTTACATTTAACGCAGGATCTATTCTCCTTAAACAAGGTGAAAAGAGTAATTATCTCTACCTGACACTTACGGGCACTGTAGAAATGATTTACTCAAAAAAAGGCATTCATAAAGCTGTTTCTGCAGGCTCTCTCATTGGTGAAATGGCTGCGCTTTTAGATGAACCAAGGAAAAAAACCTACGTAGCTCTAGGTCATGTATGGGCCCTTAAAATTCCCGCCATTATTTACCAAAACTTTATAAAAAAACATAAATTATTGGCCCATATACTAAAAAGAAGAACCAATAAGAATATTCTTCAAAGCTTACCAATCTTTGAAAATATGGCTTCCTCATTTATCCTTAACAATTTAAGCCAAGTCCTTTCAAGAAGACAAATTCATAAAAGCAATAATGTTCCTATTGGAGGAACACCCGAGCTTATAGTTATCATTTCAGGAAGCTTTGCTCTCTTATCTCCAAAAGGGGAAATCATTGAGAACCTTGAGCAAAGCTCCGTATGTAGAGAGGAAACCATCCTGTTTCCAAAACTCCCTATTTCTACCATAGCGGCCCTCACAGAAGGTGAATACGGAGTTCTACCTGGATTTCATATAAATGAAATCCCTTCTGTTATTTGGAAGCTTTTTGAAATTTACGAATTCAGGCAAAGTCAAATTAAAGTCAAAAAGAAAAAGAAAAGTGCATAATCTTGAAAAATCTAAAATTCCTCAGATTCTTTAAGTCTCTTTAGAGGATTGTCTTTTAAATCTACTACACGCAAACCATATTGATTTATAAAAAAATCCGAGTACTTACCATATTTTAAAACTACCTTTTTTAATTTATTCCTATTTATAGGACAACTTATTATTCTTTGATGAGGAACTTGAAGTTCCTGTAGCCTTTTTTTAATTTTTTTGACCATATTTTTAGATTTAAACTGACTACAATTTATGGCCTCATCCATAGAATCATCTAAATAATTTGACCAATCCATCTCTTTAACTAAAGTCCATTTTTTATTAATGCATTTAACATAAGGACCCAAGTTTTTTTCTGATCCTAATACATCATCCTTTTTTTGAAGGACATGATTCCAAAACCGCATCCCGTTAAAGTCTGCAGCTAAATCTGCATAGGATATAACACCTGTCGGGTATCTGCCTAAAAGGCCATATTCTTCCCTTAAACCGATCATTAGTGTCTTTCTCAAGCTTTTTCCCTTCCCATAATGAGAACTGAAATAACGATAGCCGGAGGAAAAAAAGTGCTCAAACTTATCACTCCCCAAGTACACCTCGCCCATTCTTAAATTAGGAGAATGAACTGGCCTAAGTTTAGATAAAAAGCCAAGAACAATAGACTCATTTGGCGTAAAATCTCTATATATTGACTTCTTTACAGAAATAAACCTTTTATCTAATGTATCCGTTTCATTAACCCATCTAACAATCTTGCCAAAAAAAGTACTATTGAAATATTGTTTTAAATTAAAATAAAGCTTTTTCTCATTACACTTAAGTAGCCCAATGTTTGCATTTTTTAGCCCTTTCCTAAAAAATTCGTTGGTTTTTTTATTAAAAATGTTTGTTGAATCCTGAAGCCTTCTATTAAATCGCCCTGTAAAATTATCAACTTCGGCAGACCATGATAAATCACCAATAATAAATAAAACTATAATAAATATTTTTTTTATTGACACTTCTTGTCCTTAATAAAATCTACCTAAAGATAGGTAAATCTATTGTGATTGTTACCCCTTTTCCTTCATTACTTTCTGCTATTATATTTCCGCCAATTTTTTGAACCTCCATTTTTACGACATCCATTCCAACACCTCGGCCACTTACCTTTGTGGTCGTCTCTTTAGAAGAAAAGCCAGGTTGAAAAATATAGTTTCCAATCTGATAGTCACTTAAATTTAAAGAGTCTTCTTCGGATACAAAACCTTTTTTTACTGCAACTTTCCTTATTTTCTCTAGTTCCAACCCTCTCCCATCATCCTTAATAGTAATTCTAAAACGTCCCCCGCTATGTGTTTCCAAGAAGCTTACATTAACGTTTGCCAATTTTTCTTTACCTTTTAAGAACCTATCTTGGGGGGTCTCTATACCGTGGTCAACGGCATTACGAAAAATATGAATGAAAGAAGAGAACACCTCATTGTATTTTTCTGGGTTAATTAAAATATTGGTCTTCCCTATTTCTAACTTGGCTTTTTTATCCTGTGTTGTAGCAAGTTCATTGAAAGGCTCTTCAAAAACGTTAAAGAAATCAGCAACGTTCTTAAGAACAAAACGCTTATGAAATGTGTTGACAAAAGAAACGACTTCCTTCTTTAATTCAACAGTTTCTTTAAAGTCTTCTGTAACTTGAATATTAGAATTAACTAATTCAATTATTTTCCTATTCTCCTTTAAAAAAAATCGAACCTCTCGATTAATATTCTCCAAAAGAAATGTTAATTCCCTGGTTTCTTTTCTAATTTTTTTTCCCTTTTCCTTTTCTCTATTTAGATTTGTTTCTAATTCATGTATTTGCTTAACAACCTCATCAATCTTATAAATGGCAAACCTTGCCTTTAGTGTATGGAAGTCACGGTACATATCCTCAATTTCCATTCCTTCTAGAGATACATCTATGTAATTGGCAAGCTTATCTTCTGCATCAGTAATCAAATCTAAAAATGCCATGGGCTTATCAATGATTTTTAAGATAGAAAAAAGCTTGGATTTTTCCTTTAAAGCCTTTTTCTTAAGAAAAACTTTTCCCTTAATGTCAGTAGCTATACAAATAATTTTATCTATTACTTTTTTTTCATTATTTTTGTACAAAGGCCTAAAATCTAAAGAAACCATACTCCCTTCAATTTTTGAAAAAGTTTTCGGCGCAAGGTCTAGAATATCATTGAATGAAATCTTCGCTCTATAAACATGATCCATCCATCGTTCAAAATTTTTGTTTTCATTTTCATCAAACTTCAATACTTCACTAATTTTTTTTCCTTTTGGGTTCATACCAAATATTTTTTCGGTTACCGTAGTTATTTCGCCACAAACAATACTTTTTTGGTTAATAATTAAAAAGCCATGATCAACATTAGATAAAATAACCTTTAAATCTTTATTTTGAATTTGGACTTCATTTGTCATAGTCTTTACAAGTTCTTGAAGTCTGTTAGTCATATCTTCTGAATTTTTTATCTTTTCTTTAAGGTCGCCTTTTATTTTGTTTAAATAAAAATTTAAAAATGGAAAAGTAAATAAAACAGACAAAATTATTAAGATTGAAGCCTTATCGATTTTACCTTGCTCCCCTCCCTGAAACAATAGTATCCCTCCCCCAAAAACAAGAAGATAAATACTAAATAAGTTGTAATCTCTTGTTTTTAAAAAAGTCGTTCCTACCAGCAAGATGATAGAATAGACCATTGTAAATATAGAAATTTTCATCTCTGCAGTTGCACCTAAAATAGGTATGAGTACTGAATAAGTAGAAATTACAAAATAGAGAAGTATTACCTTATAAGAGATTGATGGCCTAAATTGAATTAAGGTTATAAAGCCGCTTAAAATACAAAGGGGTACAATAAACCAAAAATAGCTTAATGCCTTAAACTTTAAAACTTCACTTGCTATAAGGTTAATAAAAATTGCGAAAAGAAAAGCAGCCATTGTCAATGCAATTGGCCACACCTTCTTATTTTTTGCTTTCAGGTCGTCCATAAACTAAATCTACTGTAAACCGCTTTTATACATCAAAATACCGTTCACATATTTTACAGGAATATCAGACAGAAACCTTAAATTTTAGAGGCTAAACTAGAAATAAAGGATTAGATTAAACTTTTATTCAATGAATATTTTTAATGACCTTTCCCATTAAATATTATTTTCCAAAATAGAATTCATTTTTAATATAATTTTTGTTTTAAATATTTTTTTGTCTTAATCATCTTTTGGTAAAAGGTGGTTAAGGTATCATCTATTTTTTTCAAAAAAGTTAGGACCAATGATACCTAAAACCACCAAACTAAGTCCTATAACTGAAGTTAATTGAATTCCCTCTCCCGCAATCATTGAAATGAAAATGAGAGAAATAAAAGGAGTTATAAATATTAATCTACCAACTTGAGAAGTATTAAAACTAAACTTTAAAGCTTTAAGCCAGAGAATAAAAGTGAGCCCCATTTCAAAAGTGCCAATATAAAGAGTTCCTATTAAGCCTTTTAGATCGAAGGTAAAAGGTAAATTATTTACCTTTACAGCAATCCCTGCATACAATGCACCCCAGAAAAAATTCTGACAAAGCTTAACCCTATCATTCCTAGAGTCTTTCATATTAAGAATCCAATAAAGGGCCCAAACAAATGAACTTATTAAAGCTAGAATAATCCCAAAAAACTCTTTAGGATTTAAAGCCCAAGGCGAGTTCCAAACATTGGCAATAATTAAAACCCCTAAAAAGCTAATGAACATTCCAAATAGTACTAAACGGGATGGCCTTTGTTTTAATAGAGGAATAGATAATAATGTCAAGGCAAGAGGCCAAGTATAATTTAGGGCCATGGCCTTTTGGGCCGATAAAAGAGAATAAGCTTTAAAAAGAATAAAGTAATAGAGAAAAGGATTTAAAAATCCTAAAAGGGCAGAGAAAAAGAAGGCCTTCATATCAAACTTCTTTTCAAAAACATTACCGTTGATAAAAAGAAGAGAAAAACCAAATATAAAAAAAGATACGACTGCTGTATAAAATAAAAGAGGAATATAATTTAAAGAGCGGAGAGTTATCTTAAAAGCTGAAGCAGAGGTCGACCAAAAGATAATAGAAGAAAAAGCGCAGAGGTAAGCCATCTTTTCTTTTTTCACAAGCTTTTCCCCATAATTTCTAATATATAACCCTTAAAACTTTCCCTTCTTTGGAATGCCGCTACCCTTTACAAACGCAAACATGGCATTTTTGTAATTTCTATACTGACTTTCGGCCAATTCTGGAAAGTCCTTTTTAGCCATGCTCTGATCGTACTTACATTTGGAGTATGTGTAGGGCAACAATTCTTTAGGAAGCCCAACCTTATCCATAATGAGATTATTGGCCTTAGTTTTTGGTAACGGAACGACATTAACTGAAAACCCAAACTCATCGAAGGAGTCTTGAACAAATTGACCCACAGTTGGACATCCCTTACTCACAACGTGGTAACAACGAAGATCTAAAGACTTGCTGGGGTTTAAAACCCCTTCAGAGACAAATTTTGCTGCGTGGTCAACAGGTATCATTGGAATAATGGAAGACTTCTCAAAAGGAACGGGTAAGTATTTTAAAGTATTTAAAAGCAGTTTCTTTCTCTGAAGTTTATTTAGCAGACCAAAAAAATAGTAAGGGCCATCTTTTTGGGGAGTCATTCCCTGCATAGAGTCACCCACCAAAACACCTAAACGGTAAATTCTTTTGGCCACTGTAGGACAAACCCAATCTCTAACACAAAGTTCCGCATCAAACCTAGTTTGCGCATAGTTGTTAGAAAACTTCTGACCTATATCAAGAACATCTTCCTTTAGTTCTCCCTTAAAGTCTCCACTCACTGCAATTGAGCTGATGTAATGGAAAAACCTTAGTTTTTTCATTTGCCTTGCTAGCTGAATAATGTTCCTTGTCCCACCAACATTTTTATTGAAACACTTTTCGTAATTTCCCTTTAAGTTTGAGTAACAAGCGGCATGAATAATTGATGTTGTCTCAGAAAAAAGTTTTTTATGGTTTCTATCGCTTTCAACCACTTTTGGATTCAAAATATCACCCAAAATTAAGTGAACTTTGGGGTTATTTTTATAAATACTTTCCGCTTTTTGATAACTTTCCTTTCTAACAAGAAGAAAAATATCGCGGTTACTTGGGAGCAGGTTTGCAACAAGATATCTACCTAAAAAACCCGTTCCCCCTGTAATCAGTAAAGCCAAAAAATACTCCTCGAAGGGTACCCAACTTTTAATTGAATCAATCCACCTCGGAAGCATTAAACAATTTTTAATCTCATGTGTCTAGTTATTGATCACCTTGATATTTTTTTATTACGCCAGTATAAACTTATATGCTTATTTTTTAATTTATAGCGCTTTATATGGAAGTCTTTTTATGAATGATCTTGTAGATAATAATTTTTGGTTTGATTGCTGGCAAAATAATAAACTTGGCTTTAATCAAGAAACTCCAAATGCCACATTAGTTAAGTTTTTTACAACATTTTCTATACCTGAAAAAAGTCGAGCTTTTGTTCCTTTGTGTGGAAAAAGCATCGACATGATTTGGCTCCTAAATCAAAAAATTGAAGTCTTAGGCGTAGAGTTGAGCCCCTTGGCCATTCAAGCCTTTTTTGACGAAAATAAGCTCTCCTACAGTAGAACAAACCTCGGCCCTTTTAAATTATGGGAAGCAAATGACCAACCCATTACGATCCTTGAAGGTGATATTTTTTTATTAGAACCAGTTTTACTTGAAAAGCTCAAGCCAATAAACAAATGGCCCTTTGACTTTGTTTATGACCGGGCCTCACTTATAGCCCTTCCTCCCAAGTCCAGAGAAAAATATTATAACCTCTATAAAAGCTTAATGAGTGATAAATCAAAGGCCCTCATCCTAACAATAGAGTATGAAAGTAATAGTTTCGAAGGTCCTCCTTTTTCGGTCCCTGAAAAAGAAGTTTTCAACTCTCTTGAAAACGTTTTTAAAATTGAAATTTTAGGATATGAAAAAGTTAAGCCCCTTTCTACTAGATTTTTAGAAAGTGGTCTTGAAGAAATTGGCCAAAAAGCCTATAAAGTTGAAAAAAGAGATCGAAGCTAAAAGGTTTTATTAATCACCGGCCCTAAGCCTAAAAAGTAAAGTATGCTCGAATTAAAAAAGAGAAAAACTATTTTTTTAACACGAAAAATACCAGAAATTGCTTTCAGGCTTCTTCGTGAAGAAGGTCATATTATTGAACTATGGGATGGAACAAGTCCTCCGACACCCGGAGAGTTAATTCAAAAATGCCAAGAAGCAGATGCTCTTCTTTCAATGCTTAGTGACAGGTTAGATGAAAATTTCTTTAAAAAATGCTCCCACTTAAAAGTTATCGCGAACTATGCGGTCGGAGTTAACAATATCGATTTAAAGGCGGCTGCCAGATATAATATTCCCGTTGGAAATACCCCAGATGTCCTTACGGAAGCTACAAGTGACCTTGCTTTAGGGCTCATTTTAACTTTGGCAAGAAACATTTTTCCGGCCATTCAAAATGCAAAACAAGGTGAGTGGAAAAAGTGGGAACCTCTAGGTTTTTTAGGTATGGAACTCAAAGGAAAAACCCTTGGAATAATAGGCTTGGGAAGAATTGGACAATCACTTGCAAAAAAGGCCCAAAATGGTTTTGGTATGAATATTATTTATACATCAAGAACAAAGACCAAAACAATAAACCCCTCTTATAAAAGACACACTTTACAAGAACTTCTAAAGTCATCTGATATTGTTTCCATCCATACAGACTTAAACCCAAGTACAGAAAACCTCATTGGGCACAAAGAATTTGAAATTATGAAAAGCCATGCTTACATAATAAATACCGCCCGTGGAGAAATTATCAACCAAAAGGCCCTCGTAGGAGCACTCAAAATGGGACTTATTGGAGGAGCAGGGTTAGATGTTACAACTCCTGAACCACTTTCTCCAAACGACCCGCTCTTTCAAACTCCCAACACAATAATCACACCGCATATTGGCTCAGCTACAGTAGAGGCAAGGGACTTAATGGCCACACTTGCGACCAAAAATATTATTGCAGGTCTTAAAGGAGAGCCTCTCCCTAACAGACTCTAATTAAGAAAACTTATTATCTTTTTGAACGAAATACTTCTAAAAAGGCTTTATAAGGCTTGGCATAATTTCCTGAAGAAAACATCTCTCGAAAGTCCTGATCTATTTTTTTCATATTCGCTAAATTTAGGCCACCAGTTATAATCCTATGAGCATACTCATGACAAATTATATAAAGGTTCGATAAAGGGTTAATTTCATTATCCTTAAGCCCCCAAGGAAAACCTTTACCATGAGGCCGCTCATGATGCTGCATAACAATATCTTTAATGTCTTGATCCATTCCTTCCAAATGATCTAAAATTTCAACCGCCTTTGATGGGTGCTCAACGACTTTGGTTTTATCGGCTTCATTTAAGTTTTTAAACTCCTCGGAGTCTAAGTGGCAAATCTTTGCCAGCTCTTCGTCGTTTAGGGCAACATCTTGAATAATTGAAGCCAAGGCAAACTTGGTAAAGTTTTTTGGGTTTCCCCAAGGAAGTTCACTTAAACAAGAAATCGCAAGGTAGGAAGTTAATGTGCTAAGTTCAGAAATATAGTTTTCATTTTTTAAAAACTCTTTTAAGAAGGCCGGAAGGTTCGCTTGCTCCTGAATTGTTTTTTTTGCGATCTCAACTGTTTCATCAGCAATTTCCAAAACCTCTTCACTCACGCCAAGGCTTTTCAAGGCAGTATGGACATTTTCTATTGATGTAAACTGTTCTGTTAAACTTCCCTCAACCCCTTTTTTTGTGGATGACCTTTCAGATAGACTGTCAACAATTGACCGATAACACTCTTTAAAGTCAACTTTTTTTACATAGAAAAAGCGTACTCCCTTTTTTGTAATATGCTCCAAAACTTCTTCAGGCACATCATCTCCGCGATTCACTATTTTAATAAATTTTTCAGCTCCTATTTTTATATAAGTATCAACGAGAGCATGCTTGGATTTAAAAAAGTAGTCCATACTCATCTTGGAGTACTTAAGATCAACTTTTGGAATTGCGTCTCCACACATCCCCTCTATCATTTCTACAAACTGATTTTTTATCAAATCTCTATGACAAAAGCTGTGCTTAAATTCCTTTAAAAGGGTTTCTATTTCACGCTTTTCTTCATCTCCAAAAAGAAGGCTATCCTCTAAAATAATAAAAGAGCGGTTGTACCCTTTTGCTCCTAAACTTTTAAAATCCGACTGAAAGTTCAAAATAAAAGTATAGTCACAAACAAAAAGAGCTTCTTTTAGATCAATATTTTCAGAATCATCAATTGAATTTGGCGACTCATAATGAAGGACATTTGTCTCAAACTCAGATTCCACATAAAGAGAAACGATCTTATATAGCTCCTTACCTTTGTCTAAAACGATCACTTTAACTGATGGATCTCCACTCATCCTAAAACTCCTCACCTTAAGATTATGGCCTTAGCTTTTCCCTATCAATTCCCCTAATTCCTTAAGGGTCATTATCTTTGTGACACTTTCACCTTGACACCCTTTTTCAGAGCATCGTTTAATTCTAAAACAATCCTCTTTTGAATCCCAAAAGAAGTCATCTTCTCCACCAACAAGAATTCCTTCAACAAGATGATCCTTTTCATTAAAAACAGGGCCTCCTGAATTACCCTCAAAGCTGTCAAGATTAGATGAAAAATAAGGCCCTTCCGAATTCTTTCTAACCCAAGCTCCACCCGCTATTTTCAAAGGGAGACCTAACGGAAAACCTGCTACATAAAGCCTTTCTCCCTTCTTTACACTACCTTTTTTCCTTAGTTTAAGAGGCTTTCTTCCTTGAACTGATCTATTTAAACGCAAAATTGCATAATCAGGTTCATCGTCGTTTTCACCAGGGAAATAAGAGATGACTTCACTACATTCAAAAATATTATCCTGGGGTATCAAATTATAATCCTTATCCTTTTTGCTTAAATCATAACCAAAAACCCATCTTGTTTTTTCACAAGTTTTTAGTGACTTTACGCAATGACCGGCTGTGATAAGTACGTTATGATGGACAAGGAAACCAGAACATTGAGCTGCCGCTTGCTGAGAGGTGTATTTCTCATCATGACAAAAACCCTCTTCGACTAAAGTTGTGGACTTTAGCCTCCAAAAGCCTGGGACATCATCTGATTTTTTGAAATGTTCAAGAGGTATTAATGCCGCAACAGCTTGAGCATTATCAATCCATTTACTATCTGTAATTTCGTATAAGTCCTTTCTGTTATCCTTGCCATAAATAACCTTTTCATTAGATAACAAAGAATTTGGTGAAATACATAGAAACAAAAAGACGGCAATTTTACACAGGTATCGTTCATCCCTAAACAACATACTAAGTCCTTTAGATAAATTGTAATGGGCAGTTACAATTATTTCCAGTGAACTAAGGACTTGCCCCATAGAAAAATAAAAAAATTATTTTATTTGTCTAAAAAGCTCTATTTCCACAAAGAAAAACAGATTCAACACTTCCTGGGAAGGTTATTCCTTCAAAAGGAGACCACTTTGCTTTTGTTTTTAAATTTTCCCTTTTAACTTCATAAGGCTTTTTAAGGTTGAGAACTGTAAAAGAAGCTACATAGCCTGGCTCTATTTTACCAAAACCCTTTCCATAGCGGTTAAAAGAGCTTTCGCTTGCTTTTAAGGAATCTAAAAATGTATTTACAAATCTTCCTGGCCTCTCTGTACAAGCCAGAGAAACGAGCTCTGGCTTCATTTTTTTCTCTATAAGAAGCCAAGTTACAAAAGCACCATATGTATCCAACCCAGGGAGACCACTTGTTCCCTGATCTTTCTCATGATGACAATGGGGGGCATGATCTGTGGCCAGGTAATCTATATCACCTCGAAGAAAAGCTTCCAGCATTCCCTCTTTGTCTTTTTTTGACCTTATAGGTGGGTTCATTTGCATCCATTGCCTCTGTTCGGCAGATGAAAGGTAGGGGTTTCCGAAAAACTCTTCCTGAGAAAAATAAAGATGCTGAGGCGTAACCTCACACTCAACAGACAACCCTTTTCTTTTGGCCTCCAAAATTAAAGGGAGGCCATCTTTAGAGCTATAATGACAAAGTTTACCTTTGAGCTTGTATTTTTCAATTAATCTTAAAGCTGTTGACGTAGCAACAGTCTCCGCTTCAACAGGTCTCCTTAACTCATGACTGGGGAGGTCCTTACAATTTTCAAGAATTTCAGGATCTTCACAATGAAAGCTAACATACTGCCCTTGATACCGATCTAAAGAGTTATCTAGTTCCCCTTCATTTTTAAAAAATAACTCACCAACGGATGGTCCCATATAAGCTTTGTAGGGAACCTTAAATGATAATGGTCTCGTTTCAGGGCCTATCCCTGCATATAGAAACAAGGGAAAATCTGCCTTTAAAGTTAGTGATAACTTTTCTAAATAGCTATTATCGTCAATAGGAGGTGTAGGGTTATTCGGCATATCACAAGTGTGGGTTACTCCCCCATTTAAAGCGGCCTGAGAAGCGCTACAAAAATCCTCTTTGTATACATTTTTTTGTGATACATCTTCACGGGCGTGGATATGGACGTCTCCCATTCCTCCAAAAACCAGGCAATCACTGCTAAAGCTATAGTCAACCTTATCTTTTGGAACTCCTAAATTACCTACGTCTTTGATCAAACCAGTTTCGTCGTCAAAAAGTATCTGCTTACTTTGAACCCCTTTAGAGTCAACAACACGACCTTCTAGAAACCTATCCACACTTCCTCCCTAACTTTCATTAAAACCGCTCCTCAAAATTAAAGGACCCCACACCATCCAAAAATGAATGCTTTAAAAAAGTGCTTTTTTAAAAATCTTTAGATCTCTTCAGGCGGCCTGACTTATTCCTTTCCCATCGAAAGTAGAGAAGAGGCTTGAAGAGCGCCATAGTAAACATGAGGTTCATGAACTCTAAAGATAAGTGTGTTATCCCATAATTTCTGGAACCATAATGATAAAAGGCCACAATGTAAACTCTCAACAACCGCCCAGTCTTTAGGATCTTTTCGGTGCCCTTTGACAGAGTCTTGAAGAAAGGACTTTCTTGATATGCCTATAAGCCACCTTACCTCTTTGGAAAAAAGACCAACTAAGCCTATGAGCTGGTTTAATAGGACCTTATTTTGGGCCATTGTTTTAGAAAAGCCAAAACAGGGGTCCAAAATAACTCTATGAGCCAAATCTGATTTGTTAAAAAATTCGAGACCCTGACAAAAGTATTTATAAAGATGCTCAATAAAGCCATCTTCTGAATCCGGTCCATCATAAAAGTACATCTTATGATTTTGGGTCTCAACCCGCTCAGGGGCCAAATTATGGCAATAGACATATTCACAGCGAGGAAAAGACTTTAATATATAAAGGGTATCATCATCCAAAGTACCAGAGACATCGTTCCATAGAAGCCTAAGGCCCTGCCATTTCGTTCTAATGAAGTCTGCAACAAAATAAAAAGTCTCGGGCCTATATGTGTCAATGGAAAGAGTCCCTTCTTCAAAAAAGGCCTTGTGATTAAAGTCGCCCCCTTTTGACAGCCTCAATAGAGCTGGAAAAAGAATTTCTTCAAACCTTTTACATTCATCTTTGAGGCTGCATGCTTTGTTAAAAGGCGCAGTAGACTCTGCCCCACAATCCAAGTAGGAAACACGTTGAGACAGCAAACTATTTACCTGGGAAAAACAGGAATCCTCATGATTGTATTGTCCACCATCTGAAAAGGAGTTGGGGGTGATATTAAGTACCCCCATAAGAAATTTAGACTGTGACTGGGTCATCTGAATGGCCATCACCTTTATCTGAATTGTCTCCTACCCTACTATCTTCAGACTCAGAAGGCTCTTCGTCTGCTTCTGCGGTTTTAGCAGCTTCACCCTCTGACCCCGGCTCTTTTGGATTAAGGGGCAGACCGATGTCCTCGCCATCGACAATTTTCTTCACTTGATCGCTGTCTAAAGTCTCCCAAATGATAAGAGCTTCAGCTAATCGATCCAGAGCATCTCTATTCTCTTTAATTAAATTAACAGCAAGAGTTTCATTTTCATTCAGGATTCTTTTAATTTCACCGTCAATTTCTTGCGCTGTTTTCTCAGAGTACTCCATAACGCTTCCAGAAGCGATAGCATAGGGGCTACTCCCATTTCTCTTATACTTTACCGGACCTAGAGCTTTCGACATTCCCCAATCGCAAACCATGCGATGAGCTAAGTTTGTTGCCACTTCTATATCTTGAGCGGCACCACTGGAAATCTCATCAAAAACGAGCAGCTCAGCAACACGTCCACCCATCGCCATAGAAATAAAGTTGTTGGCTGCCTCAACTGTCTGGCTCAGTTTATCCTCATCTGGCAAGGATTGTGTAACACCTAAAGCCCCTCCCCTAGGGATAATCGTCACCTTATGAATAGGGTCACAATGAGGTAACTTCACAGCGACAAGGGTATGACCGGCTTCATGAAAAGCCGTTCTTCTCTTCTCTTTTTCTGATATGACCATCGACTTCCTCTGAGGCCCCATCAAAACCTTATCTTTTGCTTCCTCAAAGTCATCATTATCAAGTTCCTTCTTCTCACACCTAGCAGCAGAAAGAGCTGCCTCGTTAACCAGGTTTGCAAGGTCTGCCCCAGTGAAACCAGGTGTTCCCTTGGCTATGTTCTCTAAATTTACATTGTTATCCAAAGGCGTTTTTTTCGTATGGACTTTTAAAATTCCTAGTCTACCTCTTACATCAGGTGGTCCCACCATAACCTGCCTGTCAAAACGACCAGGTCTCAAGAGCGCAGGATCAAGAACATCGAGCCTGTTTGTAGCCGCTATAAGGATGACTCCTTCGTTTGCCTCAAAACCATCCATTTCAACGAGAAGTTGGTTGAGTGTTTGCTCCCTTTCATCGTGGCCACCGCCCATTCCTGAGCCTCTATGCCTACCAACAGCATCAATTTCATCAACAAAAATAATGCAAGGGGAATTCTTCTTACCCTGCTCAAAAAGGTCCCTTACTCTACTGGCCCCAACACCTACGAACATTTCAACGAAGTCGGATCCAGATATTGTGAAGAAAGGTACATCTGCTTCACCAGCTACTGCCCTAGCAAGAAGAGTTTTTCCTGTTCCTGGAGGGCCCACAAGAATGACACCTTTTGGTATCTTGCCACCTAGAGCCGTATACTTTTTTGGGGCTTTTAAAAAATCTACAATTTCTACAAGTTCTTCCTTTGCCTCTTCAACACCCGATACATCTGAGAATGTTATTTTTTTCTCGTTGGCATTAAGCATTCTCGCCTTAGACTTTCCAAAGCTCATGGCCTTACCACCACCAGCTTGAATCTGTCGAAGAAAGAACCAAAAGATAACAATGAGAATAATCATTGGACCCCAGCTAACAAGAAGAGTGGTAAAAAACGGTTGTTTTTCCTCTTCCTCAAAGTTAGGGGTGATGTTATTCTTCCTAAGCATATTTAGAGTGTAGTCACTCGTATCGCCGGTAGTACGAAACCTTGTTTGATTATCGTATCCTTCTTTGAATTGACCAATTATTGTATTGGACTTTAACTTGATCGTGACTTCCTTCACATGACCGCTTTCAACTGCTTGAGCAAACTCACGATACTGAATTTTTTTATAATTCGTTTTACCTTGAGAGATCACTTTTGCTACAACGGCTAGCATAAGGAAGATTACAATCCAAAGCGTAAAATTTTTTTGATGTGGTTTCATTCACTTTCCCAGAAGTTTTCAGTTAATTCAACTCAATCGCTATCGCGAAAATCGCCTTCTATCTCTTATTTTATATAAACCTATCTATGAACTGTCATTAAAGCTTTTATCTTCTTAAAAATGTCTAGGCACCTTTTACCCTTTAAATTATGTCTTTTCACAGCTTTAAAAGACTTTTTAAGTCCACTACTTCTATTTTAGAAGGTGTCTCCCAAAGAGGCAAGGGTAGTAATTCACAGAGTTTAAATAATTTCAATTATTTACCTTTTATAACCCTACCTTTCTTTTGAGAAGTAAAAAAAAGCCATTTTTGACCTATTCCTAGTATCCGTCTCCTCGGTATTTATCTAGAAAAAGTAAGTATTTGCTTAAATTCGGCAAAATATGGTGTTTTTCCACCAAAATTAAAACGTGTTCGGTTACAAAATGGTCGAAAGCCCAATCATAGTCAAGGATTTTTGAATAATACATCTTTAGCATAACATACCAAAAGAATATTTTTTTCCATCATTTTTTCTTGAGATTTTGACCAAAGGCAATGATATTTTTCAAATTTAACCACCCGGTAACCCTTCTTAGAAGGCACCCTTTCACCAAGCGGAACCCCTTTAAAAAAAAGAAGTCCTTTAAAGTCAAAATCACTTTCACGAACACCACTCTCAAGACCTTCAATAATGCGCCCAGAGTCATCGAGCTCAACCCAACAATTCTGAGCCTTTTCAGAAAGTAGATACAAAAAGCCAGGAAACACGTAAGCTTTGACATTACCTGAGTATAAAAGGGGTCCCCTTTTGCCCCTTTCATGGGCTTCACAAGTTTTTTGCACCTGCAAGGACAGAACACCTCTTTCTTTTCCTGACAATAATTTGATTTCAGACTTAATTTGGTCTTCAAATGGATATAAGTGCTTATGCCCTTCTGGCAAAGCTAAAAAGACTCCTCCATTTTTGTCTACAAACCTCAAGAGGGCCCCTTGCCCCTGATTTCTATGCACACCTAAACCCCTTGCAAGACTATTGGACCTGTAAGAGTAATGCTTAAGATATTGGGGCCACCTTACACGCAATGAAGGAATGATCGTATGCCTTATAAAGTTCCTTTCAAACCTCTCATCTTTATTGGAGGGATCACTTCTGTAAGGAATTTTAGATCGTTTTGCAAAAGAAGAGATTTGGGCCCGGGTTAAACACATTAGAGGCTTCACTCTTTTCCCCGCAACTAGGGGCATTCCCAATGAGGAAACTGCTTCAGAGGACCTCATTTGCTGAAGT
>MDTD01170881.1_pt1 | contig 22956 bp, 23 predicted proteins | sample 811221 | NCBI WGS metagenome assembly MDTD01 (sample SAMN05326646, study PRJNA326480) | marine metagenome | isolation source: seawater | place: Pacific Ocean: South West | collected 2011 | reverse complement strand
CGTCGCGGCGGCGCATCTCGTCGGCGCGGCGCAAGACGCGCTCGGACCCGTCACGCTTCTCGTCAACAATGCCTCCGTCTTCCAGGACGACAGCATCGCCGATTTCGACCTCGACCAGTTCGAACGCCATTTCGCGGTGCACCTGAAGGCGCCGTCGCTCATCGCCAGCGCCATGGCGAGGCGGCTGCCGCAGGATGCCGAGGGCCTCATCGTCAACATGATCGACCAGCGGGTCCTTTCGCTGACGCCGCGTTTCTATTCCTACACGCTTTCCAAATCGGCGCTGTGGACGGCGACGCGCACCATGGCGCAGGCACTGGCCCCGCGTATCCGCGTCAACGCCATCGGGCCGGGGCCGACGCTGCCGAACGAGCGGCAGGACCAGGCCGATTTCGACGCCCAGGTCGCGGGACTGATCCTCGGGCGCGGCCCTGAACTGGCGGAATTCGGGGCGACAATCCGCTGGATGTGGGAAAACCGGTCCGTGACGGGCCAGATCGTGGCGCTTGACGGCGGCCAGCACCTGGCCTGGGAGACCCCCGACATATCGGGCATAGCGGAATGACGGGCGGACGCAGAACGCCGGCCGAGATGGACGACATCGCCGGCCATGATCCCCGCCCGGAAGAGGACGCGGACGACTTTGGCGCAGAAACGGAAGCGGAAGCCCCGCTGACCGATACGGCCGGCCTGCTGGCCGCCATCGAGTGGACCGACAGCCATGTCGACCCGAAGGGCGCGCAAGGCGCGGAGGCGATCCAGCTTTACGTGAAGCACCTGCCCAACAGCCCGGGCGTCTATCGCATGATGAATGCGGCGGGCGACGTGCTCTATGTCGGCAAGGCGCGCAGCCTGAAGAAACGCGTCTCGAACTACGCGCAGGGGCGCGGCCATTCCAACCGCATCACCCGGATGATCGGCGAGACCGCGACGATGGAGTTCATCGTCACGCGGACCGAGACCGAAGCGCTGCTGCTGGAAGCCAACCTCATCAAGCGGTTGCGGCCGCGCTTCAATGTGCTGATGCGCGATGACAAGTCGTTCCCGTATATCGTGCTGACGAAGAACCACCCCTCGCCCGGCATCTTCAAGCATCGCGGGGCGCGTTCGCGCGCGGCAGACTATTTCGGACCGTTCGCGTCCGCCGGCGCGGTGGGCCGCACGATCAACGCGCTGCAACGGGCCTTCCTGCTGCGCACCTGTTCCGATTCGGTATTCGACAGCCGCACGCGGCCCTGCCTGCTCTACCAGATCAAGCGCTGCGCCGGCCCCTGCACCGGCGAGATCGGCGAGGCGGACTACGCACTGCTGGTGGCCGAGGCCAGGGACTTCCTGTCGGGCAGGTCGCAAGCCGTGAAGGCCCAGATGGCCGAAGCCATGCAGCAGGCGGCGGAAGACCTCGATTTCGAGCGGGCAGCGGTCTATCGCGACCGGCTTTCGGCCCTGTCCCATGTGCAGAGCCACCAGGGCATCAACGCGCAGAACACGGACGAGGCCGACATTTTCGCCATCCACCAGGAGGGCGGGCAGACCTGCGTGGAGGTCTTTTTCTTCCGGACGGGCCAGAACTGGGGCAACCGGGCCTATTTCCCCAAGGCCGACGCCGCGCTGGAAGGCGCGGAAGTCCTCGGCGCCTTCCTGGCGCAGTTCTACGACGACAAGCCGGTGCCTCGTCTCGTCCTGCTTTCGGAAGCCGTGGAGGACCAGGCGCTGCTGGCCGCGGCATTGACGGCCAAGGCCGGTCACCGGGTGCAGGTCAGCGTACCGCAGCGCGGGGAGAAAAAGGACCTTGTCGATCACGCATTGCAGAATGCGCGCGAGGCGCTGGGGCGGCGGCTGGCCGAGACATCGTCGCAGGCCCGCCTTCTGAAAGGACTGGCGGAGACGTTCGGCCTGCCGGGTGTGCCGCGCCGCATCGAGGTTTACGACAATTCGCACATCATGGGCACGAATGCCGTCGGCGGCATGATCGTGGCCGGGCCGGAAGGTTTCGTGAAGAACCAGTACCGCAAGTTCAACATCAAGGACGAGGAACTGACGCCTGGCGATGATTTCGGCATGATGCGCGAGGTGATGCGGCGGCGTTTCTCGCGCCTCGTCAAGGAACACGGCATTCCCGACCGTGCCGCCGAAGCCGCCGGCGGCGGCGATGACGAGGACGCCGCCTTCCCTGCCTGGCCGGACCTCATCCTGATCGACGGCGGAAAGGGCCAGATGAGCGCCGTGCGTGCCATTCTCGACGAACTGGGCGTGTCGCAGGCCGTCACGGCCATCGGCGTTGCCAAGGGCGCGGACCGCGACGCAGGGCGCGAGCGCTTCCACGTGGAAGGCCGGCCGGATTTCTCGCTGCCGCCGCGCGATCCCGTGCTCTACTTCGTGCAGCGGCTGCGTGACGAGGCGCACCGCTTTGCCATCGGCTCACACCGGGCGCGGCGCAAGAAGGAGATGGTCAAGAACCCGCTCGACGAGATCGCCGGTATCGGCCCGGCACGCAAGCGCGCCCTGCTGCATCATTTCGGCACCGCCAAGGCCGTCTCGCGTGCCGCGCTGGAGGACCTGATGGCCGTCGAAGGCATTTCGGAGCAGACGGCGCAGTTGATTTACGACCATTTCCACGAAAAAGGCTGATTTGACACGCAGTCACCCCTGGCTGCGTCGCAAACGCGGTTGACCGGCGCGCCCTGCATCTGGTTTGACTGTCGCAGATCGAGACTGGACACTGGCTTGCATGGCATCGCGCGCATTCTCCCTTCCGAATATCCTGACTTATGGCCGGATTCTTGCCGTCCCGGCCATCGGCCTGTGCTTCTTCATGGAAGGACGCCTTCAATCGAGCGATTTCGCGCGCTGGGCGGCGCTCGGCATTTTCGCCGCCGCCTCGATCACCGATTTCTTCGACGGCTACCTGGCGCGGGCCTGGCAGCAGACCTCCAATATCGGGCGCATGCTTGACCCGATCGCCGACAAGCTGCTGGTGGCGACCTGCCTGCTGCTGCTGGCAGCCGATACCGACAAGACGATTGCCGGCTGGTCGCTGTGGGCGGCGATCATCATCCTGTGCCGGGAAATCCTGGTCTCGGGCCTGCGCGAATACCTGGCCGAACTGAAGGTCTCGGTGCCCGTCACCACCCTTGCCAAGTGGAAGACGACGATTCAGCTTCTGGCCATCGGCTTCCTGCTGGCTGGCCCTGCCGGCGACAAGGTCCTGCCCTATACGACCGAGACCGGCCTTGCCCTGCTCTGGTTTTCGGCCATCGTGACGCTCTATACCGGCTACGACTATTTCCGCGCCGGGCTGAAACACATGATCGACCAATGAGCGCAATCGCGACCGCGGAGGTTCACCGGCCATGAGACTTGTCTATTTCGCCTGGGTGCGCGAACGGATCGGCAAGGAAAGCGAGGAGATCAACCTGCCGGCCGAAGTGGTGACGGTGCGCGACCTGCTCGACTGGATGAAGACCCGCGGGCCGGAATATGCCGCCGCGCTGGAGCATTCCGACGCCATCCGCGTGGCGCTGGACATGGAGCATGTGCACCACTCGGAGAAGATCGGCACGCCATTCGAGATCGCGCTTTTCCCGCCGATGACGGGGGGATGACGCCATGCCGGCTGCCGTCACGCCGCTGGTGCGCATCCAGCAGGAGGATTTCGATATCCGGTCGGAGGTCTCGCGCCTGGCGGGGGGACGTGGCGACGTGGGCGCCGTCGTGACCTTCACCGGCTATTGCCGCGACGAGGCCGGGCGCTTGTCGGCGCTCGAACTGGAACATTATCCCGGCATGGCGGAAGCGGAAATCTCCCGGATCGCGGCGCAGGCGCTCGCGCGCTGGCCGCTGACCGGCCTGACGGCCATCCACCGTTTCGGCAGGATCGAGCCGGGCGGCCAGATCGTGCTCGTGGTCGCCGCCTCCGCGCACCGGCAGGCGGCCTTCGACGCCGCCTCCTTCCTGATGGATTACCTGAAGACCCGCGCGCCCTTCTGGAAGAAGGAGCATCTGGCAGATGGTTCCTCCGGCCATTGGGTGGACGCCAAGGAAGCCGACGACGACGCGGCGAAACGCTGGGACGGCTGAGAGATACGGATCAGGCCGTCAGCACGCCCAACGTGAATGAGGCGTGCGCCACGGCGGTGAAATGGCAGGCGGCGGCGGCCACGAAGCCATGCCAGATGGCGTTCTGGTAGGCCAGCGAATGCCATACGTGGAAGACGAGACCGGCCGTGTAGAGCAGGCCGCCGGCGATGATCAGCACGGCATCGACCAATGGCAGGGTTTCCATCATGGGCCAGACCAGCAACACGCTCGCCCATCCCAGCGCGAGATAGAGCGGGATCGTGTAGCGGTCGCGATGCATCCGTCCGAACATCTTCAGCGCCACCCCGGCAAGCGCGGCCAGCCAGATCAGCGCCAGCATGGTGTGCGAAAAGACCGAACCGATCATCACTGTCAACGGCGTGTAGGTGCCGGCGATCTTCAGGAAAATGGCGGCCTGGTCGAAGCGGCGCAGAAGCGGCTTGAGCGGCGGATGCGGAATGAGGTTGTAGGCCATGGAAAACGAGAACATGGCGATCAGCGTCACCGCGTAGACCGTCAGCGCCAGCCGGATGCCCGGCTCCAGGTAGATCGCCGCCAGCGCCAGCACCGCGCCGCCCGCTGCCAGGCTCGCCGCGATGGCCACCCCGTGCACGATGCCGTCAGCGAGGATCTCGCGGGCCGAATATTCCCTGTGATCGAACACGCCTGCCTGCCGGTTATCATTGTTTCCGGTTCTATTGGCTGACGATCATGTCATAAATCGGTGAAATATTGGTAACGTAGCGGAAGCCGGACAGCACAAGGCCGGGCACGCGGCCCGGCCTTGCGTTTTCGCTGAACGATGCCCGCGATTGCGGGCGGCCGTGTTTCAGCCGACGATCTCGTTGCCGCCGAACCAGAAGGCGATTTCCTCGGCAGCCGTTTCCGGCGCGTCCGAGCCGTGCACGGAATTCTCGCCGATGGACTGGGCGAACGCCTTGCGGATGGTGCCCTCGGCGGCATCGGCCGGATTCGTGGCGCCCATGACTTCGCGGTTCTTCGCGATGGCGTTCTCGCCTTCCAGCACCTGCACGACCGTCGGGCCGGAGGACATGAACTCGGTCAGTTCGCCGAAGAAGGGACGGTCCTTGTGGACGGCGTAGAACTGCTCGGCCTGACGGCGGCTCATCCACACGCGCTTGGAAGCGACGACGCGCAGGCCGGCATCTTCCAGCATCTTGGTGATGGCGCCGGTCAGGTTGCGCTTCGTTGCGTCGGGCTTGATCATCGAAAAGGTACGTTCAATGGCCATGATGGTCCTCGGGTCCTTCTGGTTTTCCTGGAATGGCACGGCGCCGCGGGGCGGCCCGCAGCGCCGGTTCGCGGGCGCTATAGCGCGTCTGGATGAAAAACGAAAGACGCCGCTGGAGCGCGCTCAGCCGCAGGCGGGAACTTCACGCCCGAGGCCGCCATGCAGATCGAGGCAGCGCGCGAACCAGTCCGTCACCGGATCGCCCTGCTCCAGGAAATCGTGCGGACAGACCACGCGCGCCCACTGGAAGGCGCCGAACACGATGTAGTCGGCGAAGAGCGGGCCGGCGCCGCCGATGAAGGCCTGCTTCTTCAGCGTGGCGCGCAGAGGATCGAGCGACTTCTGGAACGCCGCCTGCGCTTCCTGGCCGGAGATGCGCAACTCCTCCAGCGGCTTGCCGAACTTGCCCTCGCGGTCGGCACGGAACCATTCCCGGTCTTCCGGCGACAGGCAGTCGTGAATGTCCATGATGGCCACGCGAACGAGTTGCGGGTGGATGACCCATTGCGTCCAGCTTTCCACGAAGCGCGCCATGGCGCGGCCGCCTTCCCCGCCGAACAGGGACGGGCGGTCCGGATAGGTCTCGTCGAGATATTCGGCGATGGCGAAACTGTCGGAGACGACCTTGCCGCCGTCATTGATGACCGGCACGGTCTTCGACGCCCCGCCCTCCACTTTCGCCACTTCGGGAAAGCGGGTCGGCACGCGGGTGAAGTCCAGGCCCTTGTGGGCCAGCGACATCGCGGTCTTCCAGCAATGGGGGCTGAACGGGCGGGCGGCATCGGCGCCGACGAGATCGTAAAGCTGAATGGTCACTGTTCTGTCCCTCGCAAATCGTTATTGTGGCGCCACTATCGCGGCAGGCGGGAGACAAGGAAAGTGGACGCCAGACAAAATTTCGAGATGTTCGCTCATTACAATGCGTGGGCGAACGGACGGCTCTACGACGCCGCCGGTGAACTCGATACCGGCGCATGGCAATTCGATTGCGGCGCCTTCTTCAAGTCCATGATGGGCACGCTGAACCATATCCTTGTCGGCGACCGCGTGTGGATGAAGCGGTTCACGGGCGAAGGCACGACGCCACCCTCGCTGGATGCCATCCTCCATGAGGATTTCGCCAGCCTGCGCGCCGCGCGCGAGGCGGAAGACCGGCGCATCATCGCCTTCGTCGAAGGGCTGGACGAGGCGGCAGTCGCCGGGCGCTTCACCTACACCACGATGACGGACCTCAGGACGGTCAGCCAGCGGCTTGCCCCGGCGCTTTCGCATTTCTTCAACCACCAGACCCACCATCGCGGGCAGGCGCACATGATCCTCTCCGTGCTCGGCCGCACGCCGCCGGACATGGACATGATCCAGTTCCACCGCACACCGGAGGGGCGGCGCTTCGCCTGACCCCTTGCGCCCTGCCGCGCCTTGCGTCACAACGCGCGGCCATGATCACGCTCACCGACCTCAGCTTGCGCATTGCAGGCCGCCTGCTCATCGACCACGCAACGCTTTCGCTGCCCGAAGGCGCCAAGGCGGGGCTGGTGGGGCGCAACGGCACGGGCAAGACCACCCTGTTTCGCGCCATCACAGGCGACCTGGCGCCGGAAACCGGCTCCATCCACCTGCCGAAAAACATGAGAATAGGCCAGGTGGCGCAGGAAGCGCCGGGCACCGACGAGCCGCTGATCGAGATCGTGCTCAAGGCCGACACGGAGCGCCTTGCCCTGATGGCGGAAGCCGAGACGGCCTCGGACCCGCACCGCATCGCGGAAATCCAGACGCGGCTTTCCGACATCCAGGCCCATTCGGCCGAAGCGCGCGCGGCGGCCATCCTGGCCGGCCTGGGCTTCGATGCCGACGCGCAGAAGCGCCCTGCAAAGAGCTTTTCCGGCGGCTGGCGGATGCGCGTGGCGCTGGCCGCGGTGCTGTTTGCCGAGCCGGACCTGCTGCTGCTGGACGAGCCGACCAACTATCTCGACCTGGAAGGCACGCTATGGCTGGAAACCTATCTTTCCCGCTATCCGCACACCGTTCTGCTCATCTCGCACGACCGCGACCTGCTCAACCGGGCGGTCAATTCCATCGTCCATCTGGACCAGCAGAAGCTGACCTTCTGGCGCGGCGGCTATGACCAGTTCGAACGCCAGCGCGCCGAAAAGGCGATCCTGCAGGAGAAGAGCCGCGAAAAGCAGGAAGCCAAGCGCAAGCACATGGAAAGCTTCGTGGAGCGTTTCCGGGCCAAGGCCTCCAAGGCGCGACAGGCGCAGAGCCGGCTGAAGGCGCTGGAACGCATGGCGCCGATCGCGGCGGCCGTCAACGACCATGTCGCGCCGATCCGCTTTCCCGAGCCCGAAAAGCGCGCCGCCTCGCCTGCCATCGCGCTGGAGGGCGTGTCGGTGGGCTACACGCCCGGCGAGCCCGTCCTGAAACGGCTGACGCTGCGCATCGATGCCGACGACCGCATTGCGCTGCTGGGCGCCAACGGCAATGGCAAGTCCACCTTCGCCAAGCTGATTGCCGGGCGGCTTCAGCCCGAGACCGGCTCGCTCACGCTGTCACCCAACCTGAAGGTCGCCTTCTTCGCGCAACACCAGATGGACGACCTGCGGCCCGACGACAGCGCTGTCGACCATGTGCGCGCCCTGATGGCGAAGGAACCGGAAGCGCGCGTTCGCGCCCGCGTCGCGCAGATGGGGCTTGCGACGGAAAAGATGGACACGCCGGCCCGGAACCTGTCGGGCGGGGAAAAGGCCCGCCTGCTGATGGGGCTTGCCGCCTTTGACGGGCCGAACCTCCTTATCCTCGACGAGCCGACCAACCATCTCGACATCGACAGCCGCCAGGCGCTGATCGAGGCGCTCAACGACTTTCCGGGCGCGGTCATCGTGATCTCGCATGACCGGCACCTTGTCGAAGCCACCGCAGACCGGCTGTGGCTGGTGCATGACGGCGGCGTGAAGCCCTATGACGGCGATCTGGGCGACTACCGCCAGTTCATCACCGGTGCGGCCAAGGCCGCGAACGAGGCGAGGAAGCCGAAGGATGACGGCCCTGCCCCGGTCTCGAAAGCGGACCAGCGGCGCGAGGCGGCGCAAAGGCGTGAGCAGTTCAAGCCGCTGGCCAGAAAGATCAAGGAAGCCGAAACCTTGATGGAAAAACTTGGCAAGCGGATTCAGGCCATCGAGACCGAACTGGCCGACCCTGCCCTTTACGAGAAGAATGCCAAGAAAGCCGCTGACCTGGGCAAGGAGCGCGCCGACCTGACGGCGAAGCTGGCGCAGACCGAGGAAAGCTGGCTGGAGATGTCTGCCGAATACGAGGAGGCGATGGCGTCATGACGGTGCGGGTGGAAACGTGCGGCGCGGTCACCGTCGTCACGATCGTCCGGCCGGAGGCGCGCAATGCGGTCAACCCGGCCATGGCATCGGCGCTTTACGATGCCTTCCTCGCCTTCGAGACGGACGGGAGCCAGCGCGTCGCCATCCTGACCGGCGTGCCGGGTGCGTTCTGCGCCGGCTTCGATCTCAAGGCGGCCGCAGACGGGATGGATGCGGACTGGTTCTCGCGCCATGCCATCGGTGACGATTGGGACAATCCGGCTTCCGACCCGCGCCCCGGCCCTATGGGGCCGACGCGGTTGCTCTTGTCGAAACCGGTCATCGCGGCCATCTCCGGCCCGGCGGTGGCCGGGGGCATGGAACTGGCGCTGTGGTGCGACCTGCGCGTGATGGAGGAAAGCGCCTATATGGGCGTCTATTGCCGGCGCTGGGGCGTGCCGCTGATCGATGGCGGCACGGTGCGCCTGCCGCGCATCGTCGGCCAGGGCCGTGCGATGGACCTGATCCTGACGGGCCGCAAGGCGGATGCGCGCGAATGCCTCGCCATCGGGCTTGCAACCACCGTCTGCCCCGATGGTTCGGCGCTCGATACCGCACTGGAACTGGCAGGAACATTGACCCGCTTTCCGCAATCGACGATGCAGGCCGACCGGATGAGCGCGTTGACGCAATGGGGCAAGGACCCGGCGCAGGCGTTGGCGAACGAATGGCGGAGCCTCGAAACCTTCACCCGCGACGGCATGGGCGGCGCGGCTCGCTTTTCCGCCGGCAAGGGGCGCGGCGGCGACTTCGACGACATCTGACGGGCCGCGCCCGCAACCGGCAGGTCTGGACAAGCCGGCCATGCCGGTTATGTCTTGGCGCAACACACCCGCCACCGAACAGAAAACCAGGACAGTCTCACGATGAAGATGAAACCGCTCGGCCGGACCGGCATCGCCGTTTCCGAAATCTGCCTCGGCACCATGACATGGGGCGAACAGAACAGCGAGGCCGAGGCGCACGCCCAGATGGATCATGCCGTCAGCGCGGGGATCACTTTCCTGGACACGGCGGAAATGTACCCGACCAACCCGATCCGCGCGGAGACGGCGGGGCGGACGGAGGAATTCATCGGTTCGTGGCTCAAGGCACGGGGCAAGCGCGACGATATCGTCATCGCCAGCAAGATCGTAGGCCAAGGCAACAAGACGGTGCGCGATGGCGAACCGGCGAACGCGAAGACGCTGCGCGAAGCGGTGGAGAAGAGCCTTGCCCGCCTCGGCACGGACTATATCGACCTCTACCAGATCCACTGGCCCAATCGCGGCTCCTATCATTTCCGGCAGAACTGGACGTTCAAGCCGTGGAAACAGGACAAGGCGCAGGCCCTGGCCGACCTGGAAGAGATCGTCGGCACGGCCGGCGACCTGATCCGGGAGGGGAAGCTGCGGGCGCTTGGTGTTTCCAACGATTCGGTCTGGGGCGTGGCAAAAATGCTGGACATCGCCGAGAAGGACGGCGGTGCGCGCGTTGCCTCGGTGCAGAACGAATACAACCTGATGTGCCGGCTGTTCGACACCGACTGGGCGGAGTTTTCCCACCACGAGGATGTGGGACTTCTGGCCTATTCGCCGCTGGCGACCGGCATCCTGACGGGGAAGTACATGAATGACGTCGTGCCGGCAGGGTCACGCCGCTCCATCACGGAGAACCTCGGCGGACGCTGGCAGGAGCATGCCATCCCGGCGATGGAAGCCTATGTCGGGCTTGCCCGGGAGAACAGCCTCGACCCGGCGCAGATGGCGCTGGCCTGGTGCCTGCAACGCCCCTTCATGACCTCCGTCATCATCGGCGCCACGTCCATGGAACAATTGCGGACCAATATCGGTGCGCGGGACGTGGTACTTGGCGAGGATGTGCTGGAGCGCATCGAGGCGATCCACCGGCGCTATCCCGTGCCTTTCTGACGCGGGAACGCCCTATTGGCGGCCCCAGCGGCGGCGTTGCGGCTCTTTCGGCGCTGGCTTGCGGCTTCTGAACGTCAGGACAAAGCCGATGAAGCCGAGGGCGGCGGCCATGAAGCCTGCCGGCTGGATGCGGCTGTCCCAGGCGAGCGCATTGCGGCGAAGCACGAGGTCCACCGCCTGCATCTCGATGGTCTGGCCGCCGGACGGCGTCAAGGTGAAGGTGTATTCGTCGGTGATGCGCGGCTCCAGCGTGCCGACGGAGGCCCGGTAAACCTGCGATGAGGACAGGCTGGCATCCTCCCGGTTGGCCTGGGTGGGCGCGAATTCCAGCCGTTCGGTGCGCTGCGTTCCATCGGCGCTTTCGATAACCATGTCGATCACCGTCCTGTCGGACGGCAGGACGCGCTGCGGCATCGCCGTCAGGTCGACGAGCACGCGCACGGGCGCATCGACCGGCGAGACGATCACACGGGCCGTCTTGAAACCCGTTTCCCGGTCATAGACGCGGATGGTGCCCAGTTCGCTGCCGGAGAAGTTCTCGACCGCCCAGGGATAGCCCACAGCCGCGCCGAGGCCGCCCAGCATCAGAAGCAGAAAAACGAACCGAAGCATGTGCGCCCTCCCCGCCCGGCGGCTCAGTCCGGCTTTCGCCAGACGGAAAATTCGTGCGCGATGGCGCGATCCGGGCGCACCACGTCGAAGCGCTCGCGGCTTTCCGCAACAAGCCCGAACTCTTCGAAAACGTCCGTTTCGGACGGCATGAGCGGCCACGGAGGGCCTTCATGGTCCGACCCCTCGGGCCGCAACCGCGTATAGACGAGCAACCTGCCGCCGGGCTTCACCAGCGCGGCAACCGCGCGCGAGAAATCGCGGTGCATGGCCGGCGGCACGGACTGGATGGTGTAGCACTCATGCACGAGATCGAAGCCGCCGATCCAGTCCTGCGGCGGCGTGAGCAGGTTCGCCGCGCGATAGTCGACCCGTGTATCCGGAAACCGGCGCCGCGCCCATTCGATTGCCTTTTCCGACAGGTCGAAGGCTGTCGCCGCATAGCCGGCGGCCGCCAGCGCCTCGGCATTGTCGCCCAGTCCGCAGGCGACATCGACTGCCGTCTTGCCATGGCCGGGATGCGCCGCAAGCCAGCTGGCGAGCCTGTCCTTGGGCTTGAGGTCGGCCCATGGCACCGCGGCCTCGTCCCCTTCGGCCATGGCATAGACCTGATCGAAGAAGGCCTTGCGGTCGGCCACGCTTCCGCCGGCATCGCGGTCAAGCGGATCGATGCGCGCCCTCATGGCTTCCCGCCGCGCCCGGAAATCGTCGGAACCGTCTGAACTCATGCCTTTTTCACCCATCGCCGCTCCGGCGTCTGCTGCCAATAGGTCAGGTCGTGGCCGGCTGCCTTCTGCGCCTTCCATTGCGCGCGCGCATGATCAAGTTGTTCGGGGTCGTGCCCGTCGAACATGAAGACGCCGCGCTCATAGGCGGAAAGATCCGGAGGCGTGGCGCCATCGACAAGGAAGCGTATCGTCGCAGCGTTCGGATTGACCTCGCCAGTGGTCAGTATGACGGGATTCTCCGCGGCGTGTTCCGAACGGTCCGTCGCGTGGGCGAGAAAGCTCTCGTCGGCATAGGTCCACAGGTGAAGATCGAGCCCGTCGCGCCGCTCTTCGGTTCCGGTCTGGACGACCACCTTCCAGCCGCGCTGCAGCGAGCGCTCGAGAAGGGCGGGAAGCGCCTCCTCAAGCGTGGATTCGGTCAGGTGATAGAAAAGAACCTCGGCCATGACATCCATATGGGACTTTGACACATCGCCTTGCAATGATGCGATCGCCGTCTGCGCCTTGCCCGCGCCGTTTTTTCACATGATATCCGGAGCCATGAAAAGCATAATTCTCGTCGCTGTCCTCTTGGTAACCTTGCCCGCCGTGCCATCCGCACTGGCCCAGTGCGTGCAGCGGGGCAGCCAGGGCGTGACCTGCAACACGATCCGCCCCATCGCACCGGATCCCGATTCCATGCTCAAGACGAGGGTGCCGCGCCTTGAAGTGAGGAAACCCGTTGCCGTCGAGCGAACGCTGAGCGAACAGGTTGACGATACGGCCAGGGAAATCCGGGCGATCAGGCCGAAGCCGCAGGCCGCCTTCCCGGATCTCCCGAAAGAGCCCTGACCGCGGGTAAGGCTAGCTTTTGCCGAACCACATCCGCGCCATCAGCCGGTCCTTCCTTACGAACTGGTGCCACATTGCCGCGGCCAGATGGGCAAGAATCAGGATTCCAAGCAGCTTGGTGAGTACGGCGTGGCCATAACGCGGCGCATAGGCCCAGAAATCGGCCGGCAGCGGCTCGCCATTGCCCAGGAAGACGATTCCCGGCAATCCTGCCAGGGCGGAAATGCCGATGCCGGACGCTGCCACCAGGATGACGAGGGCGTAAAAGGCGCGATGGGTCCAGACACCAATGCGGTCAAGCAACGGATTGCCGGTGGTCGCATGCGGAAGCTTGCGCGTGCGCAGCCGAACGGCAAGACGCAGGAGAACCAGGACGAGGAGCAGCAGGCCGAAAATCATGTGTCCGCGCAAGGCGTCGATCTTGCCGGGATCGCTGTTCGGCGTTTCGGCCAGCACGGCGCCGCCCATGACAAGCGCGACAATGATCATTGCCGCCATCAGCCAATGCAGCGCGACAAGGAGGGGATGATAGCGGGCGGGTGGTGTCATCGTGAAAACCTTTCTGCCAGAACCGTGCGGACGCAGCCGAGCTTGCTTTCGCCGGCGAAAACCGCAATAATATTTACATGGAAAATGATTACATGGAAACTATCGACTTGCAAGCCCCCCGCTCCCTGGGCCGCGCATTGAATTTCACCGCCGGCGCGGCAACGGCCATGTGCCAGGAGATGCTGGCAGAGCACGATCTGACGCTCGCCCAATGGGTCGTGCTATCCGCGCTTTGGCAGCGCGACGGCCTGTCGGTGGGTGACCTGGTTCAATACACGGGCAACAACGCGCCAGCGATTTCGCGCATCCTGGACAGGATGGAGCAGAAAGGGCTTGTGCGCCGCGAGGCCAGCGCCGAGGACCGGCGGGCAATTCAGGTTCATCCCGGCCCTGCGGCGGCAAGCCTGGAGCATTTGCGACGGTTCTGGGAAGACGTGAACGCGCGCCTGCTCGACGGTCTGTCCGACCAGGAAACAGCCAAGCTTTTCGACCTGCTCGCACGCGTCGAAGCCAATGCGCGGCGCCACGCGGGCGCCGCCCATGGCAGGAACGGGGCCTGACTCCCTAGCCCTCGTAGTGATCGCGCACCAGCCGGTCGAGGAGGCGCACGCCGAAGCCCGACGCCCAGCCCTTCGAAATCTCGCTTGTCGGCGAACCCATGGCCGTGCCGGCGACATCGAGATGCGCCCAGGGCGTGTCCCCGACAAAACGCTGCAGGAACTGCGCTGCGGTGATCGATCCGGCCCAGCGGCCGCCAATGTTCTTCATGTCGGCGTTCTTGGAGTCGATCAGCTTGTCGTATTCGGGCGCCAGTGGCATGCGCCAGACCTTCTCCGCCGTGTCCTGCCCCGCCTTGAACAGCCTTTCGGCCAGTTCGTCATTGTTGGAAAAGAGGCCGGCGTGATCATGACCGAGCGCAACGATGATGGCGCCGGTCAGCGTGGCGAGATTGATCATGAAGGCCGGCTTGAAGCGGTCGTTGACGTAGTGCAACGCATCGCAGAGGACGAGGCGGCCTTCGGCGTCGGTATTGAGCACCTCGATGGTCTGGCCCGACATGGATGTGACGATATCGCCGGGGCGCTGGGCATTGCCATCGGGCATGTTTTCCACAAGGCCGATGACGCCGATCACATTCACCTTCGCCTTGCGGGCGGCCAGCGTGTGCATCAGGCCGGTCACGGCCGCCGCGCCGCCCATGTCGCCCTTCATGTCCTCCATGCCGGCGGCGGGCTTGATGGAGATGCCGCCGGTATCGAAGACGACGCCCTTGCCGATGAAGGCGACGGGCTGGTCCTTGGCCTTGCCGCCGTTCCATTGCATGACCGCCAAGCGCGGTGGGCGAACGGAGCCCTGCGCGACACCCAGCAATGCGCCCATGCCGAGTTTCTTCATCTCCTTCTCGGTCAGGATTTCCACCTCGACGCCGAGCTTTTCCAGTTCCTTGGCCTTTGCGGCGAATTCCTCCGGACCAAGGATGTTGGCCGGTTCGTTGACGAGGTCGCGGGCAAGCATCATGCCTTCGCCCAGTGCTTCGGCCGCCGCCCAGGCCTTTTTCGCGGCGGACGGATCGGCACAGTGAATCGTCACCTTGGCGGCCTTGTCCTTCGCTTCATCCTTCTTCGTCTTGTATTTCTCGAAAGCATAGGATCGCAGCACCATTCCCATCGCCAGTTCGGCGGCAGCGTCGGCGGGCAGTTCGCCATCGGCAAGATCGGCAATCACGGCGATGTCACCGGCCTTCCCGGCCGCGCCCATGGCCGCGCCTCCGATTCGCGACCAGGCATTGCCGTTGCGCTCGTCCGGCTTGCCCGCGCCGACCAGCGCCAGGCGCGAGTAGCCATGGCCGGCCGGGGCCAGGATTTCCAGCGTGGCGGCAAGCTTGCCCTTGAAATCGGCGTCGTCGGCCGCGCGGCCCGCAACGCCTTCAGGATCGCAGGCATGCGCCGCTTCGGAGAGCGCGGCCTTGTCGCCCGCCAGGAGGATCACGGCGCCTTTCGAGGGAACCGACAATTTTGCAAACTTGATGGATGGGCGCGAGGACATGACTACTCCGGTTTTCGGGAATCTCTTTGCAAGCTGCTGATCTTGGGTGTTTTCATGCGATTGGCAAGGCTGGGCGGGAAAGCAACTCTTCGTTAACCGCGTTTCTTGGCCCTTTTTTAGCCAAGCTTCGCCCATTAAGAGTGACAGGCGGGATTTGGCGGCAAAAGGCATGCACGCCAGAAAGATTGCCCCGGGGGACAGGGCAATCGCATCGGCCGACAGGGACACGGGATGACTCTGACCATCATCGAACGCTACCTGCTCCGGCGGATGACATCCGTCTTCCTTGCCGCCACGATTTCGACGCTGACGATCGCCTGGACCGTCCAGGTGCTGAACCGCATCAACCTCGTCACCGACACCGGGCAGTCGGCCTTCGCCTTCCTGCAACTGGCGACGCTGATCCTGCCCAACGTGGTGCCTGAGATCCTGCCCATCGCGGTGGCCATCGGCGTGGCGCATGCGCTGACGACGATGAATACCGATTCGGAACTGGTCGTGATCAACGCCGCTGGCACATCGCGCTTGACGCTTGCCAGGCCCGTGCTCGTGCTGGCTGCGACGGCCTGCATCGTCACCTTCCTCGTTCACAACGTGGTCGCGCCGCTCACGCGCGAAAAGGTGCGCGAGATGATATCGGAAGCCCGGGCCGGCCTGATCAGCACGCTGATCCAGGAAGGCGCATTCCGGCGCATCGACGACAACCTGTTCCTGCAGATCGGCGAACGGCGGCCGGACGGACAGCTCGGCTCGATCTTCGTCGCCGATTCGCGGACGAAGGACGTGGACCTGATCTATTTCGCCAAGACCGGGGTGCTTGGCGAAAAGGACGGCGCGAACTTCCTGGCGATGCGTGACGGCGAAATCCACCGCAACCGACCCGGAGAGCCGGTCTCGATCATCCGGTTCAACTCCTATGTCTTCGACCTGGCGGAGTTCACGCCGGCAGCCGGCAAGGTCAGCCTGTGGCCCAAGGACCGGCCCCTCACCTACCTGCTCGATCCGGACCCCGACGATCCCTACCTGAAGACCGCGCCCGGCCTGTTTTCCGCGGAGATCCACTCGCGGCTGACGACATGGCTGAACCCGCTGGTCTTCGGGCTGATCGCACTTTCGATCGCAGGCAATGCGCGCTCCCACCGCGAGGCGCGGCTGCATCCGATGGTGTCGACCATGGCGACCGTACTCTTCGTGCGCTGGATGGGCTATTTCAGCTTCGGCAAGGCCGACCAGAGCGCCTTCTTCGGCGCCATGCTCTACGTCATCCCGATCGTCACCATCCTGCTCACGGCCTGGCTGTTTGCGACGTCGCGAACGCTGGAACTGCCCACGCATCATGCCGAGCGCCTGCAGGCGCTGGCGGAGGCCATGCGCCAGCGCGCCATCGCCCTGTTGCCGGCCGGCCTTCGCGCCTGGCTCGGAATCCGCGAGGCGGCGGCATGATCACCTATCCCGGATGGACCCTCGGGCGCTACTTCATGCGCCGCTACGCGGTGATCACCGCCTGGTTCTTCACCGGCATCTTCGCGCTGGCATTCCTGATCGACTTCACCGAGTTTTCCTCGCGCACGTCGAACCTGCCGAAATACACGATGCAGGGCGCGCTGTTCATCTCCGCCATGCGCATCCCCTTCCTCATGCAGCAGATCGTGCCCTTCATCGCCCTTTTTTCCGGCATGGCGACGCTGATCTCGCTGAACCGGCGCCATGAACTCGTGGTGGCTCGCGCCTCCGGGGTTTCGGCCTGGCAATTCCTGGCGCCCATCTGCCTCGGCGCCTTCACCTTCGGCGCGCTGGCCGTTGCCGTGCTCAACCCGTTGTCGGCCTATGGCTTCGAGCAGGCAAAGACGATCGAGGCGGACTGGCGGGCGCTGACATCCAACACGAGCATTGCCACCACCGTGCCCTGGCTGCGCCAGAAGACCGATGACGGCGAGACGATCATCGGCGCCAAGGCCGTTCTTCAGGGCGGGATCGCGCTGGCAAGCCCGGTCTTCATCCACCTCGACGAGAACGGCCAGATCGCGCGCCGGCAGGATGCCGAACGCGCATTTCTCCGCGACGGATTCTGGCACCTCCAGAATGTGCGCGAAACACGCCTCGGCGCGGAACCGCAAATCGCGGAAAGGGTCCGTGTGGCCACGAACCTGCGGCCCGAACTGGTCAGCCAGCGGCTGGCGGAACCTGATTCTGTGCCCTTTTTCTCACTGCCGGAAAAAATTGAAGTTTCAAGGGCCTTCGGATATCCGGCTTACCCGTTGCGGATGCAATTCCATTCGCTTATTGCTCTACCCGCACTGCTTGTCGCGATGACTCTCATCGCGGCCACGGTGTCCTTGCGCTTTGTCCGCTTCGGACAGTCCGGCGCAATGATCGTGGGTGGCATCGCGGCAGGTTTTCTGCTTTATGTCGCTTCGGTTTTGGTCAAAGCGTTTGGAAGCTCCGGATTCGTGCCTCCCGTCATCGCAGCATGGTCGCCCGTCGTGATTGCAGCCTTCATCGGGATCAGCTTTCTTCTGCACAGGGAGGACGGATAAGGTGGTGTGCGATCGGGGGAAAGCACAATCCTTGAAGCGTGCGGCACGCCTCGCCGGCGTCAGCCTTGTCGCGCTCGCCGCCGCGGGCATGCCTCTTGCCGCCGGTCCTGCCGTGGCGCAGGACTTCGAGGCCCTGGCCGGAAGCACCGACCCCAATGCGCAGATGCTGCTGGAAGCCGACACGCTCGTCTATGACAACGAGCGCGGCACGGTCAGCGCGCGCGGCAATGTCCAGATCGACTATGACGGCTACAAGGTGGTCGCCGAGCAGGTGACCTACGACCAGGGCACGCGGCGCGTGATGGCGTCCGGCAATGTCGAGATCATCGAACGCAACGGCAACCGCATCTATGCCGAAGAGATCGACATCACGGACGATCTGGGCGACGGCTTCGTCAATGCGCTGCGCATCGAGACCACCGACAACAGCCGCTTTGCCGCAGAGAGCGCAACGCGGCAGGGCGGCAATGTCACCACCTTCAACAACGGCGTCTACACGGCCTGCGAACCCTGCGCGGAAAATCCGTCGCGCGCGCCGGTCTGGCAGATCAAGGCGCGCCGGATCATCTGGGACGGCCAGGAACAGGTCGTCCGGTTCAAGGACGCAAGTTTCGAGTTCCTGGGCATACCGATCGCCTATCTGCCGAGCTTTTCCATGGCGGATCCGACAATCCGGCAGAAGACCGGCTTCCTGTTTCCGCGGATAACGAACGATTCGGCGCTTGGCTGGGGTATCGGCACGCCGTTCAACGTCGCGCTCGACCCGACCTACGACCTTCTGCTGACGCCGACCTACTATTCGCGCCAGGGCTTCATGGGCGAGGTGGAATTCCGCAAGCGGTTCGACAACGGCGAGTTCTTCATCAAGGGCGCCGGCATCCGGCAGCGCGCGCCGAATGCGTTCAAGAGCGACAATGTCAGCCGCTCCGTGCGGGACCGCTACATGGTCGGCACGAAGGGCAAGTTCCAGCTCAATCCGCGCTGGATTTTCGGCTGGGACCTGCTCTACCAGACCGACAAGAACTTCTCGCGGGTCTATGACATCGAGGGCTTCGACGACAGCGTCCACCGGTCGGAAATCTACCTGACGGGGCTGAACGACCGGAATTTCTTCGACCTGCGCTTCATGAAGTTCGACGTGCAGGAGAATGCGCTGGAGGGCACGGCGGGCGCGCGCGACGAGCGCCAGGCCTGGGCCCTGCCCTCCTTCGACTATTCCAAGACCTTCGACGAACCGGTGGCCGGTGGCGAGCTTTCGCTCGACATCAATGCCCAGAGCATCTACCGGGACGTCACGCATACCGGGAACAACCTGCTGGAAAGCCAGATCCTGACCGATATCGGCAACCCGGTCCTGGGCAACGGCATCTACGGCATCAACACGCTCCCGGGCCTTGCCGGAACCAGCCAGCGCATATCGGCCGAACTGGAGTGGAAGCGCAATTTCGTCACCGAAAACGGCCTGATCATCACGCCCATGCTCGGCTTGCGCGGCGAAGGCTTCTTCACCGATTTCAACCAGGCTTCGCTCGATGCCGTCGGCGACATGGGCCGGAACATCGGCGTGGCGGTAAACACGCGCAACGCCTGGTTCCGCTACATGGCCACGGCAGGCCTGGAACTGCGCTGGCCGATCCTGTTCTCCACGACGTCGGCCACGCATGTCTTCGAGCCGATGGCGCAGATCTTCGCGCGGCCGGACGCGCCCTACCAGGCGGCGCTGGGCCTGCCCAACGAGGATTCCCAGAGCCTTGTCTTCGATGCCGCAAACCTCTTCGAGCGCGACAAGTTCGCCGGATGGGACCGCATCGAGGGCGGGACACGCGCAAATCTGGGCCTGCGCTATTCCGGCAGCTTCGCCAATGGCTGGACCGCCAACGGCCTGTTCGGCCAATCCTTCCACCTTGCCGGCGAGAATCCCTATGCGCAGCCTGACCTGGTGGCGGCTGGCGCGGAGTCCGGTCTTGAAACGGCGCGCTCGGATTACGTGGGCATGTTCGGCCTGGCAAGCCCGAACGGCCTGACCGCCTCGGTGTCCGGACGGTTCGACAAGGATACGTTCAGCCTGCGCCGCTTTGAAGCGCGGGCCGGCCTGGTCCACGACCGCGGATCCATCCTGCTGCGCTATACCGACATCGCGCCGCAGCCCACCTACTCCTTCCCCGAGCGCCGGGTCGAGGTGGCAGGCGATGCAAGCCTCAAGATCGCGGAATACTGGAGGGTCAGCGGCGGGCTGACCTACAATCTCCAGTACGACATCGTGACCGGCAAGCGGATCGGCTTCCTCTATGATGACGAGTGCTTCACGTTCGGCATGAATTTCTCGGAAGTGCGCAATCCGCGGTTCCCGAATCTCGATCCGACCCGCTCCTTCGGTTTCCGCCTTGCCTTCCGAACGCTGGGCGATTTCGGTTCCGGGCAGGCGGTGCGAAGCGATTGACGCGGTTTGACGTCATGCTTTTGCCGCATACAATGGGCACCCGGGGAGCCAAGACACCAACACGCCAGTTCAACGGAGCCGCCATGATCCGTCGCATGAAGACAATCCTGACTGCCGGCGCGCTCGCTACCGCGTTCGTCCTGTCACCCCTGTCGGAGGCCGGCTTCTCCACGCCGGCCCAGGCCTCCGAGATCCGCTACATCGTCAACAACCTGCCGGTGACGAGCTACGACATTGCGCGGCGCGCGGCATTCCTGCGGCTGCAGCGGCGCAGCGGCAACCTGAACAGCATGGCCGCCGACGAGATGGTGGACCAGGCGCTGCGCTCGGTGGAAATGAAGCGCCTCAACGTGAACATTCCCCAGACGGCCATCGACGAGAATTTCGCGAACTTCGCCAAGCAGAACAAGCTCTCGACCAAGCAGCTTTCCGGCATTCTCGCCCAATCCGGCGTGACGTCCGCCCATTTCAAGGAATTCATCCGCGTCCAGATGGGCTGGCAGGCGCTGCTGCGCGCGCGTTTCCGCGCCGAAGGCCGGATGAGCGAGCAGGACGTCGTGCAACGCATGCTCAAGCAGGGCGGCGACAAGCCGACCGCAACGGAATACATCCTGCAGCAGGTGATCTTCGTCGTGCCCGCGGCGGAGCGCAAGGCCAAGCTGAACACGCGCAAGCGCGAGGCCGAGAACATGCGCTCGCGCTTCAACGGGTGCGACCAGACACACAACCAGGCCAAGGGCCTGCTTGACGTGACGGTTCGCGATCTCGGCCGCGTTCTCGAACCGGAACTGCCGCCGGACTGGGCGCCGCTCATCAAGGCGATCAACGAGGGTCAGGCGACCAAGGTGCGCGTGACCGATCGTGGCGCCGAGTTCATTGCCATCTGCCGCGCAAAGCTGGTCTCCGATGATCGCGTCGCCCAGATGGTGTTCACCAACGAAGGCGACATGGATGAACAGGCCAAGGCGCTGAGCGACAAGTACATGAAGGAACTGCGCGACAGGGCCCGGATCGTCAAGCGGTAAGCCCTTGAAACCGCTCGCAGTATCTGGCGGCGATCCGGCCGGTATCGGCTTGGAGATCGCCGCGTCCGCCTGGCTCGGGCGCGATGCCGGGGCTCTTCCCCCGTTCTACCTCATCGGCGACAGCACCATTCTTGCCGCCCGCGCCATCGAGACCGGCCATGTGCTGCCGGTGCAGGAGATCACCGGTCCGGCGCAGGCGGCTGACGCCTTCGGACAGGCGCTCCCTGTTCTGAACCTGCCCTGCGCCCATCCAGTCCGGGCCGGTGTTCCCGATCCTGCCCATGCCGGCATGATCACCGGCGCGATCGAACGTGCGGTGGCCGACACCATGGCCGGCGAAGCCGCCGCCATCGTCACCTTGCCGATCGCCAAGAAGCCGCTTTACGAGGCCGGCTTTGCCTTTCCCGGCCATACCGAATACCTGGCGAAGCTTGCCCATGAGGCCACCGGCGAGGCCGTGCGGCCGGTGATGATGCTGGCGGGACCGAAACTGCGCACCGTTCCTGTCACGATCCACATACCGCTGGCGGACGTTCCGGACGCGCTGACGCCGGACCTGCTGGAAGAAACCCTGCTCATCACGGCGCGCGACATGCAGGCGCGGTTCGGGCTGAAGCGGCCGCGCATCGCGGTGGCCGGGCTGAACCCGCATGCCGGCGAAGGCGGAAGCCTCGGCCGCGAGGAAATCGAAGTGATCGGACCCGTGCTCGACCGGTTGCGGTCACAGGGCCATGACATTGCCGGCCCCCTGCCCGCCGACACGATGTTCCATGACCGCGCGCGGGCCGGCTACGATGTTGCCGTCTGCATGTATCACGACCAGGCCCTGATCCCGGCCAAGGCGCTGGGCTTTGATGATGCCGTCAACACGACCCTCGGCCTGCCCTTCATCCGCACGTCGCCCGACCACGGCACCGCCTTCGACATCGCGGGCAAGGGGATTGCGCGGCCGGACAGCTTCATCGCCGCGCTGCGCATGGCTGCGGAAATGGCATCCCACGAAAGCGGGCGGGCATGAGCCGGACAGAGGGGACCAGCATGGACGGCTTGCCGCCGCTGCGCGCCGTGATCGCCGCGCACGGGCTGGCGGCAAAGAAGTCGCTCGGCCAGAATTTCCTCCTGGACCTCAACATCACCGCCAAGATCGCCCGTATCGCCGGGCCGCTGGAGGGCGTCACCGTGATCGAGGTCGGACCGGGACCGGGCGGACTGACACGGGCGCTGCTGCATGGCGGGGCGGATCGCGTGATCGCGGTCGAGCGCGACGAGCGCTGCCTGCCGGCGCTGGCCGAAATCGCCGCGCGCTATCCGGGCCGGCTCGACATCGTTGCCGGCGATGCGCTCGAAACGGATTTCGCGGCACTTGCCGAGGGGCATGACGATGTGCGGATCGTGGCGAACCTGCCCTACAATATCGGCACGGAACTGCTTACCGGCTGGCTGACCGCCGAGCCATGGCCGCCCTTCTACCGCTCGCTGACGCTGATGTTCCAGAAGGAAGTGGCGCAGCGCATCGTCGCGGCGCCCGGCACCGCAGCCTACGGCCGGCTCGGCGTGCTGGCGGGATGGCGTTCGCAGGCG
>MDTD01019535.1_pt1 | contig 22962 bp, 19 predicted proteins | sample 811221 | NCBI WGS metagenome assembly MDTD01 (sample SAMN05326646, study PRJNA326480) | marine metagenome | isolation source: seawater | place: Pacific Ocean: South West | collected 2011 | reverse complement strand
GAGATAATAAGTAATAAGCCCGGGTGGTGGAATTGGTAGACACAAGGGATTTAAAATCCCTCGATAGCAATATCGTGCCGGTTCAAGTCCGGCTCCGGGCACCATATAGCCAAGAAATTAAAGAAAAATATGAAAGATGCTAATATACATTCTAAAGATTTTGACAATCAAATAGACCTTCTTGAGATTTTTTATGCACTCATAGAAAGGAAGTGGACTATTGTTGGAGTGACGTCTTTTGTATCGATAATTGGAGTCATATATAGCCTTCTATTGCCTAATATATATGAATCTAAAGCATTAGTAGAGCCCGTTAATGCATCTAGTGGAATTTCTGGAGCTTTACAAAATTATAGTGGAATCGCTGGTCTTGCTGGCATCAACATTCCTACTAGCCCTTCTGAGAGTAATACCAATGCAGCCATTGAAAAAATTGGGTCCTTAAGTTTTTTTGAAGACAATATACTTCCAAATATTTTTCTTCCAGATTTGATGGCAGTTGATTCCTGGAACAATAAAACAAATGATCTAATTTACGATGATAGTATATATAACCATATAACCAATCAATGGGTTAGAAAATATTCTTACCCACTAAAACAGATACCAACTGCCCAAGAGAGTTTTAAAGTGTTTAAAAATGAGCACTTGAGTATTAGCCAAGACAATAAAACAAACTTTGTTACTTTAAGAATTTCACATCAGTCCCCTCTTATAGCTCAGAAGTGGGCGTCATTATTAATTGATGAAGTTAATGCTTATTTCAGACAAAAAGATAAATTAGAGTCTGAAAGAGCTATTGCCTTCCTTAATGAACAAATAACAATGACTAATCTTTCTGAATTACAGCTTCTTATTGCAGAACTTTTAAAAGAAGAAACTCAAAAGTTAGCTTTAATCGAGGCCAACGAATACTATGTTTTTGATTATATCGACCCACCTTCAATAATGGAGGTAAAATCAGAACCACAAAGAGCAATAATATGTATTATATTTATGCTTTTTGGGATGATATTGAGCTCAGGTTTTGTTTTATATAAATTTTACAGTTCTAAAGAATTGATTTTCTCTGAAGATTAGAATTGTGAAGATTGAAAACCTCAAAAGTTTCATCTTTAAAATAAAGATCTAGTGGACATATACTTAATCTTTGTAATTGTTGTTGTTTCAGTAATTCAATCCTTATTTGGTGTTGGCGTTCTTTTATTTGGAACACCGATTTTACTATTTCTTGGATATGAGTTTGCAGATGTCCTAACTATTCTATTACCAATATCATTAAGTATTAATTTAATACAAATTATTCGAGACCATAAGCATATAAGTTTTATCTATTACAAAAAACTTTTAACCTTTACCATACCTCCAATAGTTCTTTGCCTCGCTTTTGCTGTTGAGATGAATATCAATGTATCATTTTATGTTGGATCTTTTTTAATATTTATTTCTTTAAAGTCATTTTTTTTAAAAATAAAAGAAATAGTTCTAAATATATTTAAATACGAGAGACTATTTCTGATAACTATGGGAATACTGCATGGCTTAACAAATTTGGGTGGATCATTACTGACATCACAGATATTTACTTTAGACTTAAATAAATTAGAAAAGAGAGCAACTATTAGCTTATCTTATTTTACGTTTGCTATATTTCAACTTCTAACTTTAGTTACTTTAGGAAAACTACAAGACCTTAAAGTAGAATTGATATTTGTTGGTATAACCACTTATCTGTTAGTAGATTATTTTATTTATGCAAATATACCGGACAGAAAATATGATAAAGTCTTCGCAATTTTCCTACTGCTTTCTGGAGCTTCATTAGTTACGAAGAGTGTTACATAATATTATAATGCAGTTTAAAAAAACACATATTTACACTATCATTAAAAACTTTAGCAATCCTAGATACTTTATTTTAAATTCCTTACCATCATAAATATGAAACCTACTTATGAGATAAATTCAGAGATTTTGCAAGATTGTATAAATATCTCAATGGGTTTGTTTAAACCTTTAAATGGATTTATGAATTCCGAAGATTATACTAGCGTGATTAATGATATGTGTCTTGCAAATGGAACAGCATGGACGTTACCGCTTACTTTAGATGTAAATTATGAAATCTACGTAAAAGCAAAATCAATCAAAAAACTTATTCTGACCTATAAAGAAAATCCTGTTGCTTATATTAATATTCAGGATTGTTTTGAAGTCAAGACACAACCTGATATTAAAAAAATATTTAAAACGAATGACTCAAATCACCCAGGAGTAAAAAAAGAATCTACCAGATATAAATATCGTATTGGAGGTAAGATTGTTGTTACAGATAAATCTTTATGCAACAAAGCCCTTAATCCTCAAAAAACTAAATCATATTTTAAAGCTCAAGGATGGAAATCAATTGCTGGATTCCAAACCAGAAATCCTCTCCATAAAGCTCATGAATACCTTCAAAGAGTTGCATTAGAGCAATGCGATGGTCTATTTATTAACCCTCTTACTGGCTGGAAGAAGCCTGGAGATTTTAGCGAGGATGCTGTAATTGATGGCTATAATGCGATGATTGAGGAATATTATGTTAATTTAAATATTCATATGGAATTATTGCGGACGCCAATGAGGTATGCCGGGCCACGTGAAGCTATATTTCATGCAATTATTAGACGTAACTTGGGATGTACTCACTTCATAATAGGGAGAGATCATGCTGGTGTTGGTAACTATTATGGAAAATATGAGGCACATGAGCTAGCTTTAGAAATTTCAAAAAATCATAACATGGGGATAAATTTTCTTTTATTAAGAGAGCCTTTTTACTGTCATAAGTGTGCTCAAATTGTGTCAGATAGAACTTGTGGCCATACAGGCGATCATATAGAGAAAATAAGTGGTACAAAAATAAGAGATTTACTCAATAATGATAAACGCCCTGATGAGCGCCTTATGCGACCTGAAGTCGCTGATGCAATAATCAAACTTGGTAAGAATAAATTTATAGGAGGCTAATTTATGAAAAGAATAATTGCAACTGTAGGACCTTCACTGCTAAATGATATTCCTTTGACGGAAGTGCACAACCCTAGGAATATTTATAGAATCAACGGTGCACATGGATCAATTGATGATATCGAAAATTATATTTGTGAAATTAGGACTCAGGTCTCCGATTCTGAAATATTGATGGACCTACCTGGAAACAAAGTTCGAACTGCAAATGTTGACAAAGCCATCGCTATAAAGACTGGAGAATTTTTTGAGCTCGGATTTCATCAGACAAACTACCCAGATTTTTACAGTTTATTAAATAAAGGTAATGTTGTATGGGCTAATGACTCAACTTTTGAATTTACAGTTGATAGTATTGATATCAAGCAAAAAGTTATTAGATTCCTTTCAAAGTCTACTGGCTATCTTGAAAATAACAAAGGGCTTCATGTAAGAGGTATTCATGATGATATGCCTTTTTTATTTCAAAAAGATGAGGAGTTAATAGAGTTAGCTAATAAGCATAAATTAAATTATGTTGGCTTATCTTTTGTCAGAAATGAGCAAGATATTTTACAGGCAAAAGATTTCATAAATCATGGTATTAAAATCATATCAAAAGTTGAAACAAAAGCTGCAGTAGTAAATTTAATAGCAATTTTAAAAGAAGTTGATTTTATTTTGGTTGACAGGGGCGATCTTTCAACTGAGGTTGGAATCGAAAAAATACCAGCATATCAAGCGCATATTTTAAATAAGGCTTTATATTTCAATAAAAAAGTTTTTCTTGCAACTCAATTTCTTAAGAATATGGAAACCAATCCAATACCTACAATCCCCGAAGTCATTGATCTATATAATACTTTACAAATGGGCATATATGGCATCCAAATGTCTGAAGAAACAGCTGTCGGCAAGTATCCAAAAGAATGCTTAGAAATGATTGCAAAGCTTATGGATGAAATTGAATTAAAGGAAATTTAATAAATTTTTTTGAGATTTTAATTTATAGTAATATAGAGCTCTAGATAGCATAAATTCCTACTTATAGGCATTTAAAAAACTATATAAATGAAATACTGGAGGAAAAAATAATTTTGCTCATTAAAATTATTAATTTATTAAACTTCATACTTCCGAAAAATAACCAAAGAGTTTCAATAATATCTTTTCCTGATTTTGATGATCAAACAAGAGGCATTATTAACTTTTTAGATTCAAAAGAGGTTGTTATTCTAGTATCAAAAGATCTTAAATATAAACCATATTGGCTTGGTGAGAATGTATGCATAAAGAAAAAAAATAGTTTTTTAGGAATCTGGAAACTTTTAACTTCAAGCAGTATATTTTTTACTCATGGCATTTTTTATGGCTTTAAGAAAATTTCTTTTAAAAGACAGAAAATTATTAATATGTGGCATGGGATGCCTCTAAAAAAGATGGGATTGCTAGACAACGAAAGCATAATGCCAGATTCACATTATATATATAGCACTTCTAAATTTTTTCAAAAAATAATGGCAGATGTTTTTGGAAAAATAGAAGATGATATATTAATTTCAGGCCTGCCGAGAAATGATATTCTAACAAAGCCAATATTAAATCCATTTTTGCTAAGTCTTCAAAAAAGATATGAAAATATTTGTGTATGGCTACCCACCTTCCGTAAATCAAATACAGCCGAGGCTCGCGAAGATGGAGACAGCGTATCTATTTTCTGTTTTGAAAACTTCAATGCCAACAGACTCAATGATATTCTAGTAAGTCAAAACACATTAGTAATTATTAAACCCCATCCAATGGCAATCATTGATCAAGAAAAGTTTTCTTATTCAAATATAATGACAATAAATGAAGATTGGTTATTTGAAAATGAATTAAGTCTTTATGAGTTGTTGGGAGCCTCAAATATGCTTTGGACAGACTTCTCTTCTGTTTTTGTAGATCACCTTTTAAAAAATAATCCAATATTATTCTTAATGCCAGACCTTGATTCTTATATCAATAATCGCGGTTTATGCTTTGATATATCTGAAATTAAGTTACCTGGAAAAGTTATATTGACTCAGGAAGATTTCTTTGACTCAATAAAATCTATCAATTCAATTGAGCCTTGCACCATCCAAAACCAAATCTTTTTTAACAGTGAGCCATCTTTTAATGATGAGAATCTTTTGTAAAATTTATAATGTTTACTTTTAAAACAAATCGTGAGAATTTATATGTCAGCTTATTTCTCTTAGCAATTTTTATTGTATATTCTAATGCAGATATTGGATTTTCTTTTGATTACCAATTCTATATAAATGATTTCAAAAGCATTAGTAGTTCAACTTTTAGCAATCTTTTTTCAAATCTAAATGGCATTTACATTCTATTAGACGAAAGTAAGTTTACTGTAGGAAGAGAGGTAGGCTTTGTAATCTTTATCAAATTAATCTCCTTTTTAATTTCCTCTCCTGAATTAATATATGCTGTTGCAGCAATATTTTCTTTGACAATAAAGGCATATATTATGAGAAAAATAGGTATTTATTGGCCCTACATATTTTTAATTTTACTTTATTCTGCAATCTTATTAGAGGGTAATGCATTAAGAAGTGGCATTTCACTATCAATTTTCATGTTGTCTATTTTTTTACTTCTCAGAAAGAAATCTCCATTAACAATTTTATTTTTGTGGTTAATAGCATTTTCTTTACATCTGCAGTCACTGTTCTTTATATTTACATTCGCAACTATCTTCATGCTTTCGCTCAATAGATATTCTAATTTTGTCACTTTGTTATTTTTTTTAGCTCTGATGTTTACAGGCATTATGGCATCTCAAATTTTGGGCTACTTTACGAGTGGTAAAATTCTTTCATACTTAGATATAAATTCAGCATCAGGCGGCCTCAACTTAAGATCAATTATTTCATTATTTCTCTTAATTTTTGTAACTAGAACCTTTATTGTGAATAGCTCATTTAGAAAAAAAAATAATATTATTTTTGCTTTGGTTTCATGCACAATCCCAGCATTATCAATCTTCATTTTTTTAACTGATGTGGCTGTAGTGGGTGATAGGCTATGGCAATGGGGTTTTATTATTTTAGCTGTATATATATATCCATATTATTCAGAGTTTAAGTTAATAAATTTTAAAAATAATATAAGACTGCATATCCCAAAGTTTCTAATTATATCCTTATTATCAATAAGCCTTATTAATATAACCATTAGATATCCTTTAACCAATTTGCTCTACCCAATAACTCCTTATGTTGACTTTACTGACAGATCTTTAATTGGGCGTTCTCAGTAGGCAGGTTAGGTAAATTCAAATAGATTAACGAATGACAACTAATTTCATCAAGACATTTTCTTCAAACATCAGTTACAGTTTGACAAGTCACTTATTAGTTTTTCTTATTGGGATTATAAGAGCTTTTGTTGTCCCTGCTATGCTGGGTGTTATTGATTTTGGGTATTGGCAATTTTATTTACTTTATGTTGGGTTTGTGGGTATATTCACATTTGGATTTAATGATGGCATTTATTTGCGGTATGGTGGGCAAAAGGTAGGCGAACTCCCATGGAAAAAGCTTAGAGGGTCTTTTTGTTTCTACATTGCAACTTTGTGCTTTATATCTATTGTGCTCTTTGTTTTTCTGGGCTTGGTAGATCTAAGCAGAGAAAAAGAAATATCTTTTGTCTATATTATTATAAGCATTAGCCTAACAGGCATAGGCTCTTTATATATTTTTTTATTTCAAGTTACTAACAGAATTAAAAAATATAGCATCTACAATTTAATAGATAAGTTATTTTTTTTATTAATGCTATCTTTAGTCTACTTCTATGTAGCTGATTATAATTTTAAATATTTAATGCTTATTGACTGCTTAAGTAAGTTTTTTTTAGTTGTCATGATGTCAATTGATTGTCGTAATCATATCTTTGGCAGCATTGAAAGCTTCTTGGTTTCATGGAATGAGTATTATGCAAATATTGGAGTCGGTATAAAGCTAATGCTCGCCAATTTGGTAGCAATGCTAATAATAAGTATTAGTCGTTTCTTTGTTGAGTTTTATTTTACAATTGAAGAATTTTCAATATTTGCATTTGGGTTAGCTTTAACTAATTTGGCTTTAATAGCAGTTAATGGTTTGAGCGCGGTGCTCTACCCAGCCTTTAAACAGATTAATCAAGAAAAATATAAAGAATTATATGAAGTGCTATCAGATGCAATCACAGTTACGATATTTATTTTATTTTTTACCTACTACCCCATTTATTATATTGTTTTAAATTACTTGCCAGACTTTAAAGCAGTTTTACCATTTTTTAATATTTTGCTAGTAATATCTTTATTGCAAATAAAGATTAACTTGAGTATAAACACATTCTATAAAGTTTTAAGAAAAGAAAAAGAGCTATTAAAGGCTAATATTACATGCTTAATTTTTGTAATATTTTTATCGCTTTTAGTTGTTATGATAAATAAGAAACTTGAGTTAATAGTCCTTGCAACGCTTCTACCTTTGATATACAGGATTTATTCTACCGATCGATTTATAAAGAAATTACTAGGTTCGCATAATAATAGTAAGCTAGTTTTCGAATTTTTCTTAATTACAATCTTTATTTTAGTTACTAATTATGTATCAGTTTCTTATTCTTTATTTGTGTTGCTAATATTCTTTATATTATTTATTTATTTTCAAATAAAACATATTCAAACATGGCTTAATTTATTAAAGGAGATAGGATGAAGCATGTTGTTTTTTTAGTAGGTGCCTACCATCCTTTTTATTCTGCGGTAGGAAATTGCGTAGAAAAAGTTATTTCAATATTAAAAAATGATTTTTATATTTCCGTTATATGTTTCAAGAATAGTTTTGAGTTAAAGAATAAAGACAAATACGATTCTTATAATATTTACAGGATTGAAACTAGCTATCAAAGATCATTAAACTTTTGGAGAAACTCATCATATAAAAATAAATTTCATATATTTAGAAATATAGCAATTTTTTTTATAAGAATTATTAATCTTTTAAAATTCTTATCTCGTCCTCAGAGCACTGATACAGAGCTTATAGATTGCTTTTCAAATGAGCTAGAGAAACTAAACAAAGCACATAAGATTGATGCATTAGTTCCAGTTATTTTCCCATTTGAGTCAGTTATGGCAGCCATCAATTTTAAGACTAAAAAATCATCTAATTGTATATTATTGCCTTATTTGTTTGATGGTTTTTCAGGGAGCCCAAGTCTGCACAGGTTTAATATTAATCGCAAAATAAAATTTAAAAATAATAAAAAACTTGAAATTAAAATGCTTAAAACTTCAGACAAGATTTTTTCGATGCACTCACTAAAAGATCATTTTAATTCCGAGTTTTCTCAACCCTACTTATCAAAGATTACTTATCTTGAGCATCCACTTTTAATTAAACCAAGCCTTGCTTCAAAAAGGAATGATAAAGAAGAAATTTCTTTTACTTATGCTGGTTCGCTTATTCGCGGTGTAAGATCTTCAGATGGCTGCCTTGCTCTTTTTAATGAGATATCAAAGAAAAATTTGATTAAAGTAAATTTTTACTGTTTTGGGAATGATTCGGATGCCATTTATCAGTATTCAAAGAAAGCACCTCATATTTTTAATAACTTTGGAAAGGTTCAACAAAATGAAGTTAAAAAAGCAATAAGTTGCTCAGATTTTTTGATAAGCATTGGAGATATTGAGGGCAAGCAAATATCAAGTAAAATATTTGACTACTTGTCTACAGGTAAGCCAATTATACACTTTGCATATGTTCAAGATTGTATAAACATAGAGTTACTTCGACCCTATCCGCTTGCCCATATCGTTGTGCTTGAAAATAAATACCATTATGAGCAGAGTGTTATAAATAACACAATTGCTTTTATAAAAAAGTTTAATGGAATGTCTTTATCATTCTCTGATGTTAAAGAAATATACCCACAAGCATTGCCCGAATCAACTGCTAATTTATTTAAAAATTTTATAAATAACTCACCAAGTGAAACCCTTAAATGAAGAGTATTTGTTGAGCATTTAATTAATTTTCTTCAAATAAATCTATGAAGTACAAGTAAAAATTAGATATCTCAAATATATCTAAGCTAATTATCTTTTATACTAATAGTTCATAAATTATTTTAAAGTGGTAAATAAGTAAAAAATCTATGACCAAAACGATATTTAGAAACAGACTAACTATATATGCTCCAAATATACATTCTGGAGGAGGGCTTATCCTTCTAAAAAGTCTTATAAGGAATTGGCCTAACGGAGTAAAAATTATTGGATATTTTGATTCCCGAGCTTCAAATGATCTCGGTCTTGAAAAAAGCTCTTACATTAATTGGGTTGAGCCAAAAATATTAAGTCGCTTTCAAGCTCAAAGGTCATTATTAAAGTCTGTTTCTAAGGGCGATATAGTTTTAGCTATGAATAGCTTGCCGCCTCTGTTCAAATCAAAAGGAAGAATAATTGTTTTTTTACAAAATAGGGATTTAATTGAGCCAATATCTCTTTTCGACTATAAATTTAAAATTGCTTTAAGGCTATTTCTTGAGAGGACTATTGCATTTTCTCTTCGCTCAAGAGTTGATGAATATATTATTCAGACCAACTCATTTAAAAGAGATTTACAAAATTGGTATAACAGCAAAAAAATAAATCATAGTCCAGTTTTTACTGTACTGCCTTTTATTGAATTAGATCCTATTATAAATGTATCGCTGTTAGATCAATCAAAAAAACAATTTGATTTCATTTATCCTGCTGATGAGCTACCTCACAAAAATCATTTAGCACTCTTTAATGCGTGGGAAATACTTGCAGATCAAAAGATTTTTCCATCACTTGCAGTTACCTTGCCAAAATCAGAAAAAAGGTTATTAAAAGAATTGGAATTGCTTCAAAAAAAAGGTTGTCAAATTACAAATTTAGGTTTTTTATCCCATGATAACCTTTTACAAAAATTTAAACTTTCTAAATCCTTGATTTTTCCATCCTTGAGAGAATCATTTGGATTACCACTAATCGAGGCAAGTCAATTGAATATCCCTATTCTTGCTAGTGAAAAGGAATATGTTTATGATGTCTGCATTCCTAGTGATACCTTTGATCCCACTATGCCTGATTCCATCGCCAGAGCAGTTAAAAGGTTCCTTGGAATAGAATCGAATGTAATTGAAGTAAAAAAACCAAAAGATTTCCTTGGGTATATACTTAAAACTTTGAATAGATAATGCTCTGTCATGAATACTAAAAAAATACTTGTAATAGGTGCCTCAGGTATGCTGGGAAATGCTGTAACACGTTATTTAATTAATAATAATTTCTTAGTAACAGGAACAGTCAGGTCAATTGAAAGCATAAATTCTTTTCCTGATTTTGTTCAAGATAAGATCATATACGATCTTGATATTAATGAATTTAAGAATGTAATTGAGCTAATTAAGGAATTAAAACCTGATGTTGTAATTAATTGCGTTGGAGTGGTAAAACAACTTTCAAATGCAAACGATCCCCTTCTAGCTTTACCAATAAATTCACTTTTCCCTCACAAGTTAGCACGACTTTGTGCTAATTATAATATAAGAGTCATCCATATTAGTACTGATTGTGTTTTTAGTGGTCTTAAAGGGGGGTATACTGAAGATGACATACCTGATGCTACTGACTTATACGGCATAAGCAAAAAATTAGGAGAGGTAGATTATCCAAATGCTATTACATTGCGAACATCAATTATCGGTCATGAATTAGAGGGTAATCGGAGTCTTATAGATTGGTTTCTTTCTCAAAAACAAGAAGTTGAGGGCTATCAATCTGCAATATTTTCTGGGTTACCAACAGTGGAAATTGCAAGAATTATTAAAGATTTTGTCATTCCAAATAAAAAAATGCATGGCGTTTATCATGTATCAGCAGAGCCAATAAATAAATATGATCTCTTAAAATTAGTTTCAGAAATTTATGGTCATGAAATAAAAATAACTAAATCTACACATCTAAAAATTAACCGCTCTCTTGATTCTTCAAGATTTAGGAAATTTACAGGTTTTGTTCCTGAGAGTTGGGTTAAAATGATACACATTATGAAAGATTTTCATTAAGTATATAAGGGTATAGAAGTGTTTAAAAATAAAGTATTAATGATAACTGGTGGAACAGGTTCTTTTGGTAATGCCGTTCTAAAGAGATTTCTAGATTCAGATTTCTCAGAAATAAGGATATTTAGTCGCGATGAGTTAAAACAGGAAAAAATGAGAATCTCTCTCAAAAATAGTAAAGTAAAATTTTATATAGGCGATGTTCGTAATTACGAGAGTATTTATGAAGCAACCAATGGAGTTGATTATTTATTCCATGCGGCCGCGCTAAAACAAGTTCCATCGTGTGAGTTTTATCCAATGGAAGCTGTTAGAACAAATATCCTAGGAGCCGATAACGTAATGTCTGCAGCAATAGCCAGAGGAGTTAAGAGAGTGGTTGTTTTAAGCACTGACAAGGCAGTTTATCCAATAAATGCTATGGGCATGTCAAAAGCTATGATGGAGAGGCTTATGGTAGCAAAGGCACGAATGAACATTTCTTCCGATACCATTATGTGTGCAACGCGTTATGGAAATGTGATGGCTTCCAGAGGATCTGTAATACCTTTATTCCTTGATCAAATAAAACAAAATAAAGACTTAACAGTTACTGATCCAAAAATGACAAGGTTTTTAATGTCGTTAGATGATTCTGTAGATTTAGTTCTGCATGCTTTTGAAAATGCCGATCAAGGTGATATTTTCGTTCAAAAGGCTCCTGCTTCAACTGTTCAAGACTTAGCCCAGGCTTTAAAAGAACTTTTCAACTCAGATTCAGACATAAAAATAATTGGGACTCGTCACGGCGAAAAATTATATGAGTCGTTGTTATCAAGAGAAGAAATGTCAAAAGCTGAAGATATGAAGAGGTATTATCGGGTGCCAATGGATGGAAGAGACTTAAATTACAATAAATTTTTTGACGATGGCGAGGCAAATGTGTCAGTTACTGATGATTATACATCTCACAATACTACAAGGCTTGATGTTTCAGGTATAAAAGAATTATTAATGAAACTTCCCCTAATTAGGAGCGAACTAGATGCTTAAAGTTATGACAATAGTCGGTACAAGGCCTGAAATAATTAGACTGTCAAGAACTATTGCTAAGCTTGATAAATTTTGTGAGCATTCCCTAGTTCATACTGGACAAAATTTTGACTACGAACTTAATGAAGTTTTCTTTAAGGAAATGGGTATTAGAAAGCCTGATTTATTTTTGGAGGCTGCTGGAAAAAATGCTGCAGAAACAATAGGGCAGGTCATAAGTGCTGCCGATAAAGCAATGGAAAAATTCAAGCCTGATGCACTTCTGCTTCTTGGCGACACCAACAGTAGTTTGTCTGCGATTTCTGCAAAGAGAAGAAAGATTCCCATATTCCATATGGAAGCTGGCAATCGTTGTTTTGATTTTCGCGTGCCAGAGGAAGTAAATCGTAGAATAGTTGATCATATCTCTGATATTAATCTTACCTATAGCGAAATTGCCAGAGACTATCTTCTGAGAGAGGGCCTTCCTGCAGATCAAGTTATAAAAACTGGGAGCCCAATGCGAGAAGTTCTAGACTTTTATAGTCAAGATATCGATGACTCAAGAGTGTTAGAAAAGATTGGATTGAAGAAAGGACAGTATTTTCTTGTTAGTTCTCACAGAGAAGAAAATGTTGATGAAACCAATAATCTCATGAATCTAATAGCAATTCTCAATGATCTGGCAGATCGATATAAGCTGCCAATAATTTTTTCAACACATCCAAGAACCAAAATGCGACTGGATGATTTAGGTGTTTCAGCGCATAAAAACATTAAATTTCTTAAACCATTTGGATTTTTTGATTACATAAAACTACAGACAGAGGCAAAATGTGTTTTGTCCGACAGCGGAACCATTACTGAAGAATCATCGATACTTAATTTTCCTGCTCTAAATATACGTGAAGTTCATGAGAGACCAGAAGGTTTTGAGGAAGCCTCAGTTATTATGGTTGGATTGAACGTAAATGTTGTTAAAAAAGCATTAGATATTTTAGAAACTCAACCTAGAGGATCATCTAGATTATTAAGAATGGTGGATGATTACTCACCCAAAAATGTTTCAGATAAAGTACTGAGGATTATTTTAAGTTATACAGATTTTGTTAACAGAAAAGTCTGGAAAAAATCACATTAGAGCGCTTTAAGTATTTTATGAAGATTGCCATAGTTGCAGACGCTTATCCTCCAATGCAGAGTTCCGCAGCTGTAATGCTTGAAGATTTGGCAATTGAGTTTGTTGCTCAGGGGCATGACCCTGTAGTTATTATTCCTGATAGTGGTATTAGTGCTTCGGTAGAATTATCTGTTGTAAACGGTATAAAAATTTATAGAGTGCTTTGTCCCCCAACAAAAGATTTAAATTATTTTCAACGCACACTATCTGAATTGTATATGCCATTCGCCATGAGGCGAAACTTAAAAAAAGGCAACTTTATGTCAGCAAAATTTGATGGAATAGTCTGGTACTCACCTTCTATTTTTCATGCCCCATTGATTAAATCTTTAAAGAAAGCGAATAATTGTAAAAGTTATCTAATTTTAAGAGATATTTTTCCTGAATGGGCTGCGGACTTAGGCATAATGAGAAGAGGGCTTATTTATAGATTTTTTAAAATTATCGAGAGATTTCAGTATTCAGTTGCTGATACAATAGGGGTTCAGTCTCATTCAAACTTGCATTATTTCCAGAATGACAAATCACTGACTAATTCTGAGGTCGAGGTACTCAATAACTGGCTGTCGATTTCAGACCCACCGGCGGTTAGCAGTATTTCCCTGGATAAAAGTGCTTTATCGGGCAGGAAATTATTTGTTTATGCAGGAAATATGGGTAAAGCCCAAAACATTAAACCTTTTTTTGAGGTCATCTCAATCCTTGATAATACCAGACATGATATAGGTTTTATATTTGTTGGCAGAGGCAGTGAAGTTGAGAATCTAAGAAAAGAAATAATTTCTAGAAACTTAAGTAATGTTATTATTTTTGATGAGATAAAGCACGATGAGATACCAAGTCTTTATGCGCAGTGTGACTTCGGCATGGTATTTCTAGACTCCCGTCATAAAACTCATAACATTCCCGGAAAGTTTATCTCATATATGCATTATGGACTTCCAGTTTTGGCCTGTATTAATGAAGGTAATGATTTAATGGATACCATTAATTCTGAAGGTTTGGGTTTTTCTTTTGTCGGTTGTGAAACAGCAATCGTATCATCTGCAATAAATAAGATGGTAAGTAGCTCAGATTATGAAAAAAAAATACCAAATCGCTGTCGCGCTCTTGCTGCAAAGAATTTCACATCTTCAGCTGCTGTTAAGAAAATAACAGCTTCCTTGATTAGATAAGGATGTATATTTCTTAAAATTATATTTAATTGATTTTTGTCTATAACTTAAAAGTTTAAAGCACTTGAATAGAAAAAGCGTATGGCGTATATAATAACTTCAAATTTAAATATTTTAATAAAATGATTCAATTCAAAAACTTAAATCAAGAACCACCCTTTCTGCTTTTGAAAGAAAAATATGAGATGGCTTTAGACAAAGGACAAAATGCCATAGAGGCCATTTCAATTTCTTCTTTCAACAAGATAGTTAATGAGGTCAATTCGAGATATGTAAACTTAAAATTTGTCATTAATGATGAGTTTATCTTCTTTAGTAATTATAACTCACCAAAATCGTCCGCTTTTAATTCTCATAACCAAATAGCTGTTTTAATTTTTTGGCCTAGTATAAATGTTCAAATTAGAATGATTGCTAACATTAAAAAGACTTCAGATGAATTTAATCAAAAATATTTTTTTGATCGATCAATAGAAAAAAATGCATTAGCTATCTCATCTAATCAATCGCAACCAATCAGCTCATTTAGTCAAGTTAAAGAAAACTACGAATACTCTTTAGCAAATGATGATTTAAAAAAATGCCCTAAATATTGGGGCGGCTATTCCTTTAAACCATATGAGATAGAATTTTGGGAGGGAGGTGAATTTAGACTTAATAAAAGAAATCTTTTTAAAAAAGAAAATAATGTTTGGAATCAATACATTTTAGAGCCATAAATTTGTTTGCATAAGGTATCTTTTGTTATAAAATTCTTTTCAACTATAATGACTAATCCAAAATTATCCTTAATTGAACTGTATTACATCGGAAAATAATCATAGCTACCAATAAAAAAAATACAGTACCCATAAACCATAAAATAAAAGCAGATAAGGTGATGCTTATTGGCCATGAAGGGGAAAAGCATGGCATTGTTGACTTCAAAGATGCCTTAGAGCAAGCCCAACAGTCTGAATTAGATCTAGTTCAAGTTTCACCATCTGGATCCGATCCAATTGTTTGTAAACTTATGGACTATGGGAAACATGTATTTGCTAAGAAGAAAGGCATCTCATCTTCAAGGACTAAGGTTAAAAAACCTGTAGTAAAAGAAATAAAGTTCAGACCTTCTACTGATACAGGTGATTACAATATTAAATTAAAAAAAATAAAAAGCTTTATTCTTGATGGAGATAAGACTAAAATAAGCGTCCGATTTAGAGGTAGGGAGATTCTTAACAGTAATCTTGGACTTGATTTGCTAAATAGGCTTAAAGATGAGCTTGCAGATATATCACAAGTTGACCAAGAACCCTCACTTGAAGGTAGGCAATTACAAATGGTTCTATCGCCTTTAAAAAAGAAGAATTAATTTATAAAACTTAAAATGGGATACAAACTTAAAACACATTCTGGAGCAGCTAAACGCTTTAAGAAATCAGCTTCATCTGTCAAAAGTAGAAGCGCTCACAGAAACCATATTCTTTCGAAACAATCCACTAAGAGAAAAAGACATAACAGAGGACTAAACAAGCTTACAGGTACCGTTCTGAAGATGGCATCTAAGCTAATAAATAGATAATATGCCAAGAGTAACAAAATCAGTAACAGCAAAGGTAAAGCATAGGAAAGTATTAAAAGCTACAAAAGGACACTATGGTGCCAGAAGCAGGCTTTACAAAACAGCAAAGCAATCAAATATAAAAGCACTTCAGTACGCCTTTAGGGATAGAAAAAACAGGAAAAGAGAATTTAGAGCATTATGGATTTCACGAATCAGCGCGAGTTCAAGAGCGCTTGGTGTTCCATATTCAGTTTTAATAAATGAATTATCTAAGAAGAATATATTGCTAAACAGAAAAATCTTATCAGAACTTGCAATAAAAGATGCTTCAACATTTGAGAAGATTGTTAAAAAAGCTGTAAACTAATCTCATAATGTCTTATCTGGACAATATTATTCCACCAGCTATATCTGATGAGCCCGGAACATTACATCCTATAAATCAAACTAAAGAATATCTTCTTCAACTTCTTTCTGAATTAGGCTTTAAAGAAGTCCATGGTCCGGAGATTGAAACTGAAGAATATAATTTTGATATGTTGAATATCAAAAAAACTCATCCAGCTAGGCATATGCACGATACTTTTTATGCTGAAGAAAAGAAATATGTTTTAAGAACACATACTTCACCGGTTCAAATAAGAAGTATGCTTAAAAGCAACCCACCAATTGCATTCTCTTCTGCAGGAAAGGTTTATAGAAAAGATGATGATGCAACACATCTTCCAATGTTTCATCAAGTCGAAGGCATTTATGTTGATAAAAATGTTACTTTTGCAAACTTAAAAGACCTAATTCAACAAATTCTTTACAAACTGTTTGGTGATAATGTTGAAGTGAGGTTTAGACCTTCTTATTTTCCATTTACAGAACCTTCAGCTGAAGTAGACATACTTTCAGAAAATGGAAAATGGCTTGAGATACTTGGATGCGGCGTTGTAAATCCTATTGTTTTACAGAACTGTAATATAGATCCTTATAAATATAGTGGCTTGGCTTTTGGACTGGGAGTAGAGAGAATAGCCATGCTTAAATATGGTGTAAATGATATTAGAGACTTTTATAAATCAAACCTAGATTTCCTCGCACAATTCAAATGAAAGTAGCTTATAAAGATTTAATTAATTTTTTATCTGAAACGCCCTCTAAGGAGGAGCTTTCAGAAAAACTTTTTCAGCTTGGGCATGAGCATGAAATTCATGATGAAATTTTTGAGATGGAGCTAACGCCTAATAGGGGAGATTGTTTTTCATTGATGGGAATTGCAAGAGATTTAAATATCTTTTTTGGTAATACTCAACCTATAGAGATTTATGAGGGTGATATTGAGTCGCTAGAAATTGATTTTAGAAATCTTTCACCTATTGATTGTCCAAAAATTTCTTTTCTAGAGATTGAGATTGAGGATGAAAAGAACGGATACAAGCCATACCTTAGAAATTTTTTTAATTCTATTGGCGGCAATAGAACAAACTTATTTACTGATATCTCTAATTATATTTCTTATGAATTAGGACAACCGACCCATTGTTTCGATAGAGAAATCCTGAATGAGCAGCTTGTATTTGAGAATAAGTTTTGTGACAGCAAGTTCAAGACACTGCTAGGATCTGAAATAAATCTTCAAGATAATAACTGTATATTTTCCATGGGTGACGAAATTATTAGTCTTGCTGGTGTTATGGGAGGGGCCTCCACAGCATGCACTAAACATACAAAAAAAACTTTAGTTGAATGTGCATATTTTAATCCTGAATCAATTATTGGGAAATCACTTAAATATAACCTAACATCAGATGCTGCTCACAAGTTTGAAAGAGGCGTTGACATTGCTGCACAAGAAATGGTGTTAAGAAGGTTTGTACAAGTAGTTCAAGACCATTCAAGAATTAAATCAATTAAATTTAAATCATTTAATGAAAAAAATATTAAAGATATCTCAATATCAATAGATGTTAATGAAATAAATAATATTCTAGGCACTAATATTTCAGAAGGCCAATACCTAGATTCTTTAAAAAGACTTGGATTTGAAGTCTCTAATGACATCAAAGTTCCTTCATATAGACATGATATAAAAACTAATAACGATCTTGCTGAGGAGATTGCAAGAGTTATTGGTTACAATAATATAAAAAGCATACCTCTTAATCTTAAAGAAGTTATCAATGATAAAAACAATGGAAATCTTTATAAAGCTCGATCATTCCTCGCTGAAAATGGTTTTTCAGAGGTTATTAATTTTCCTTTTTCGTCAAAAAAAGAAAACGATTCAATAAGTATTGATAATCCATTAGACTCAAAAAGGAATAATTTCAGAACATCTCTTAAAGATTCACTGGTTGATAACCTTTTATATAATGAAAGGAGACAAAAAGATTCTGTAAAGCTTTTTGAAATTAGCGACATCTATACAAATGATGAACATCTTGAGCAACAAAAGAAACTGGGAATAATAGTTAGTGGTAGATTAGGCAACAACTATAGAGATTTCACAAAGAAACTAGATTGTAAATATCTTGATGAACTTTTAAATATAGATACTAACAATGATCTTTTTAACATAATTGAGATCCCTAGGGATATATTAGATACGAAGAAAAAAGACCAGATATTTTTTGTTGAAATATCTTTGGAAAATATTCCAAGCAACTTTTTTCCAGACATTAGAACAGACAAAAAGACTAATTTTATTACCTATGAACCAGTTTCTGAGTTCCCATCTAGCACAAGAGATTTCTCATTTTCAATTAATGACCTATCTAAAGTAAATATTGTTATAAGCATGCTTAATAAAGTCTCAGATAAATTAATAAAGAATTCATTTATATTTGATTTCTATCAAAATAAAAAATTAAATATAGTTAAGATTGGTTATAGATTTATATTCCAGTCAAATCTGAAAACATTATCTGATGAAGAAATTAATAAAAAGGTCGACGAAATCTTAGAACCAATATTACAGCTTGACGGGGTTTCTATTCCCGGAATGTAATTAAATTAGATATAAAATTAACTTTTTTATAAAAACACAATATATAATTACTTGAATTTATCAATAATAATGAAAAAATTTCTAGTTATTACTTTTACGCCACTAACTCTGCTTTTAAGCTTCCTAAGCTATGGCCAAGAAATAGAATTAGATCCGTCTTTATTAAAAAACCTTTCTCCAGCACAAATAGAAATGGCAAAAGATGGGCTATCGACAACTAAATCAATAGAAAACCCTCAACCTGTTATACAAGAAAGCACAACAAGAAATGTTCAAACTTTTGATATCAATAAATCAGCTGATAAAAAATATGGGTATGAGTATTTTTTATCTACTCCTACTTCAATATCTGCTGTTGGTGATTTACCTTTACCTAATGATTATAAAATATCATTAAATGATCAATTCACTGTAATATTGTCAGGCTCGAAAGAGGATATATTTGACCTAAATGTAAATTTAGACGGCAGTATATTATTTCCAGAGCTGGGCTCTATTTCTGTTATTGGAGAAACATTTCAAGAAGTAAAAGCTAAACTTAGCAATCTTATTGAGCAATCCTATATTGGTGTTCAAATAGATTTATCGCTCAAGAATCTTTCTGCAAAAAAAATCACCATTGTTGGAGCAGTAAAAACACCAGGAACATATTTAGTAAATCCCTTTAGCACAATTTCAAGTGCACTTGGATATTCTGGAGGGATTTCAGATGTAGGCACATTGAGGAACATAAGATTAATTAGAACTAATGGAGATACCTTTAATTTCGATCTTTACAAGCTTTTAATTAATGGAGATAGATCTGATGATATAACTATTGAATCTGGAGATGTCATTGTTATTGACCCTGCAGATCAGTTTATAAATATTAAAGGTGAAGTAAAGAGACCCGCTATTTATGAGATTAAAGAAAATGAAAATTTAACTGATCTAATAGATTTTGCTCTTGGCTTTACTCAAGTAGCTAATAAATCCAACATCAATTTAGAAGTGCTAGATATTCAATCATCTTCAATTAAGATAATTAATGTCGATGATTTAGAATCAGATTTGGATGAAGTTTTAAGTGTAAACGTCAATCCATATGTTAGTAAAAATATTGCCAGTGTTGAAGTGAGTGGCGCAATTAAAGAGCCTGGGTTTTATTCACTTAATGAAAATGCAACCTTGGAAGAATTAATTAATAAACTAGAATTTATTGATGTCTACCCTTGGCTAGCTGTCTTGGAGCAGTTTGATGATGAGAACTTAGTAAAATCTACTATTTTATTTAATCTTAAAGATCCTGATACTTATCGTTCTGTGAAGATTTTACCTAACTCCCAGGTATATTTTGCAAATATTAACTCTAGAAATTTTGATATCAGTCAAATGTCAAGAAACCTAATTGATGATTATGTTTTGCGAATCAATCATAAAGGAGAAATTTATTCACTTCCGGTATTTGGAAAATATGATGTAGCATCATTTATTAAGTATCTCGGCCTTGACATGAGCGATGTTGAAAAAGAGGCGACATATATAAGCCCATTAGATAATATTGTGATGAAGGATGACTATATTAATATGCAATTTATTGCAAAAAAATATAATACAGTTTCGTTTAGAGCGCCTGTAAATGACTTAATTACTGTAACTATCGAGGGAGCGGTTAATTTTCCTGGTACCTATACAATGAATCCAAACAGTGTTATTAGTGATTTATATCAATTAGTTGGTGGCTTCAAATCCGATGCTTTTCTAGATGGTATTATATTTAAAAGAGAGAGCATTAGGGACCGTCAGATCAAATCTATAGAAAAATCCAGAGATGACTTAAATAAAGCTTTGCTTTCAAATACACAAGAAGGGGCAAATCTTGGAGACTTGGACATTATTTTAGCCCTTACAGAGTCAATTGAGCCTGAGAATCTTGGAAGAATATCTGGTAATTTCTCGCCTTCTTCGAAATCTTCTGATTTAACAATATTACTCAATGGAGACACGTTATTCGTTCCAAGGAATCCAAATGCAATTAGTATTTTAGGAGAAGTATTAAACCCAACTGCTTTTGAGTTCACTGAAAAGCTAACTGTACCATCTGCAATAGAGAGAGCAGGAGGTTATCAAAATTATGCAGACAAAAAAAAGGTCTACGTCATCAAAGCTAATGGAATTATCGAGCGGGCAAGCAGAAGTGTATTTACAAAAAATGTAAGACTTGAGCCAGGAGATACAATAGTTGTTCCAAGAAGAATTATTGTAAGCTCTCCTCTACTAAATGCGGTATTGCCTGTAACTTCAGTTCTATCAGATTTGGCATTCTCAGCTGCAGCAATAGAGAGCCTATCAAATAATTAAATAATTGATGAAGTATTTTTTTGTCTTCATCTTTCTGGGACTAAATATTTTATTTTCTCACATTAAAGCCGACAATTTTTTATATAATACTTTTGATAATCATGGCAGTATTGGCTTGGTAAATATGCCAACGGCTAGGTTTTATGATGAATCTTCGTATGGCATTACAATTTATGATGGTTCTCCTGATCAAAAGATAACTATGACTGCTTATCCTTTTGATTGGCTTGAAGCGTCTTTTTTTTATACCAATATTCAAGACAAGCCTTACTGTGCTGCTGACTATGATCCTGTATGTAATCAAGATTATAAAGATAAAGGATTTAATTTTAAGGTTAGACTAAAAGAAGAGGGAGTTTTACCAGCTATAGCTATTGGAATAAATGATATAGCAGGAACTGGCTTATATAGTTCGGAATATATTGTTGGAAGTTATGGAGTTAATAAAACTGATTTTCATTTTGGTCTAGGTTGGGGCCTGCTAAATGGATCAGCAAAAAACTTTAAGAATCCACTTGGTAAGATAGCAGATAATTTTTATGATCGACCTCTAGAATTTGAGGATAAAGGTGGACAGTTTCAACCTTCAAGATATTTTTCAGATGAGACAGTGTCACCATTTTTTGGGATTAGTCATGCAATCAATGATAAGTATTTATTAAAGCTTGAGTATGATACTACTGTAACCCCAGGAAAAATTGCATATGAAGAGGCAGAGCAAGATTTTTCCTTTGGTATAGACTTTAACTTATCGCAAAATTTCACAATTGGCATTTCATCTGAAAGGGGAAATTTTACTTCTATAAGATTTTCTTATAAGAATGATACAAAGTTAAGTAAGCCTCGTTATCAATTTAAAGAAACCAATCATAAGGAAACTGACAGCAAATACGTAAGATTTATTAGAAATCTTAATGATAATGGTATTGGAGTTAATAAAATCATTGAAGGAGCTGATCAAATAGGTGTTGAAATGAGTCAATTTGTGCATCCCAATTTAGATATAATCGATGAAATTATCAGAAAAGCCTCTTACGATGCGGGACTTGATAAGCCATTAAAAACAGATATGAGGATTGCTGATCTTAAGGTAGTTACTGAATATGATGAAGAATTTACCGATAGTGCAATCCTTGTGTATGAGAGAAAAAGTGGTAAAAAGTTCTTCACAGATACGAAGCTTACAATTAGACCATTTATTGCTTCAAGAGAGGGTTTCATGAAGGGAGCTATACTGCTTGAAAATAATAGTGAAGTCATTATCAAAGACAACTTATTTTTTACAACAAATTTGAAATATCCAATAGTTGATAACTTTGACGATCTAACAATTCCCCCAGAAAACACATACCCTGCACAAGTCAGATCTGATGTAAAAGACTATCTAAGAAATTACGAAAATGGTATTTTTATTGGAAGGGCTCAATTTGACTATCATATCAGCCCAAAACAGAATCACTATTTGATGGCATCTGCTGGCATATTGGAGGAAATGTTTGCTGGGGTGGGATTCGAATATCTTTTTTATAAGTCAGATACAAACTATGCAGCTGGATTTGAAATATTTAATGTTAAAAAAAGAGATTAT
>MDTD01072248.1_pt1 | contig 22974 bp, 18 predicted proteins | sample 811221 | NCBI WGS metagenome assembly MDTD01 (sample SAMN05326646, study PRJNA326480) | marine metagenome | isolation source: seawater | place: Pacific Ocean: South West | collected 2011 | reverse complement strand
TGTCTTAAGACAAAGTACCATCGGCGCAGAAAGGCTTGACTTCCGAGTTCGGAATGGGATCGGGTATAACCCTTTCGCAATAATCACCAGGCAATGACGATATATATTTGGATTTAATGAATGTCAAATAATAAAAATGTAAAAATGCTAAGAATATCTATTTTTTTGTTAATTGTTTTTGCAAATAATCATTTATTGTATTTGACAATCCAGTCTCAAAATTTGTGTTGGGTCTCCAACCATAATTTTTTGCCAAAGAAGAATCTAAAAGCTTTCGGAATGTTCCATCTAAGTTTTTTTTTTCATGTAAAATTTTTAATTTCACACCTAAATGTTTCATAATATGGTTAGCGTAATAATTTATACTTTTTTCAAATCCTGAACCAATGTTAATTAGCGATAAATTTGTTTTTTTTTTTAAAAAAAAAATACATGCATCAGCAACATCATCACAATATATTAACTCTCTTAAAGGTTTGCCACTTCCCCAGATAGTTATATGGTCTTTATTGTTTTTTAGGGCTTCAATAATTTTTCTTATTAATGCTGGAAGAAAATGTGAAGAGTTTAAGTCATAATTATCATTGATACCATATGAATTGCAAGGCATTAAACATTTATAATTTAAATTATATTGTAAATTATAACTTTCACACAATTTTAAACCTGCTATTTTTGCTATTGCATATGGCTCGTTTGTCCTTTCGAGATGACTTGATAGTAAGTATTTTTCTTTAATAGGTTGTTTGCAGTTTTTTGGATATATACAACTTGAACCTAAAAAAATTAAGTTTTTAACTCCATTAATAAAACTTCCATGAATTATATTATTTTGAATTGATAAATTTTCATAAATAAATTCGCCTCTATACTTATTATTGGCATTTATGCCTCCAACTTTAGCTGCCGCCAATATCACTGCATCTGGTTTTATTTTTTTTAAATATCTAAAAACTTTGTTTTGATCTGTTAAATCTAGTTGCTTTCTACTTTTAACAAAAATATGGTTATATTTAAGTTGCTTAAACTTCCTGATGATAGCAGAGCCAATCATGCCATTGTGTCCGGCTACAAAAATTTTTGAATTTTTACCTATCATTTTTAAGAATATTTAACTCATAATTAATCATATCCTTAATTAAAGATTTGATGTTGTGTTTTGGTTTCCAGTTTAAATATTTTCTAGCTTTTGAAAAATTTCCTTTTAATGTATCAACTTCAGCAGGTCTAAAATATTTCTTACTACACTCTATTATGGGAGTATTATTTGCATCGTACGCCTTTTCTTTAATTCCTTTTCCTCTCCATTTTAATTTAATTTGAAGTTCTTTAGCCACCATATTTATAAATTGTTTTATAGTATACTGTTTTCCGGTACAAATTACGAAGTCATCAGGTTTTTTATGTTGCATTATTTTCCATATTGCCTCAACATAATCACTGGCATGTCCCCAATCTCTTTTTGAATAAATATTTCCTACAAACAGTTTTTTTTGTTTTTTAAATTTAATCTTGCAAAGAGCTTTAACTACTTTTTTTGTAACAAAAGTTTCTCCTCTTAGCGGGCTTTCATGATTAAATAAAATACCATTTGTTGCAAAAATTTTATATGCTTCTCTGTAATTAATTGTTATCCAATGAGAGTATAATTTCGCTACACCATATGGACTTCTTGGGTAAAAAGGAGTTTTTTCTGTTTGAGGTGTTTCCACAACTTTTCCGAACATTTCTGAACTTCCAGCTTGATAAAATTTTATTTTTTTATTTATTTTAACAATGGCTTCTAAGATTCTAAGAGTACCTAGGGCATCAGTATTTGTAGTATATTCTGGTATTTCAAAAGATACTCCAACATGAGATTGTGCTGCTAGATTGTAAACTTCTTTTGGTTTAACATTTTTAATTATGTTAAATACTGAAATTGAATCTGTTATATCTCCATAATGTAAAAAAAAATTAGTTTTTTTTATTAAAGGATCAGAATAAATATCATCAATTCTATATGAATTTAAATTTGAGCTTCGTCTTTTAACACCGTGAACAATATAATTTTTTTTTAATAACAATTTTGAAAGATAGGCCCCATCTTGCCCAGTAATTCCAAAAATAAGTGCTATTTTTTTCATATTATTAAATTATATGAAGTATACTAATAGTTAAATTAATAAAAAAATCTATATTTAAAAAGAGATTTAATTGCTTTAAATCCGTCTACATATGTGATCTTTTTTCCTTCTTGATGAGTTCTACCAAGATAGTTGATTGGTACTTCTTTTATTTTTATTTTTTGGAGTCCAATTTTAGTTGTTATTTCTGGACAAAAACTGAAATCATTTTCTTTAAGTTTTATTTTTTTAAAAATTTTAGCTTCAAACATTTTATAACATGTATGCGCATCAGTTAAATTTTGATTATTAAGTAAATTTGATAAAATAGTTAAAAAATGGTTATAAAATATTCTCATAAAAGAAGAAAAATTTTTAAGTAAATATCTATTTTTTCCTAATACACGAGAACCATAAACAACTTTATGCCCTTTGTTAAAAAAATTTAGAAGTTTTGTATAATCATTCGGATCATATTCTAGATCTGCATCTTGAATGATAACAACTTCTCCAGTCACAAATTTTTGTGCAGTTTTTATTGCTGCACCTTTGCCTTTATTTTTTTTATGATGAATTAGTTTGCTGATTTTATGAATATTTTTTTTTAGAATTATATCTGTTCCATCTTTTGAGCCATCATCAACTACTATAATTTCTTTTTTTAATGATTTTAGTTTATTGATTTTTATTAATATTTGATTAATTGTTTTTTTTTTCATTGTATACAGGTACAATAATAGATAATTTTAATTTAAATTTTTTCACGAAATGGATATACTTTTTTATTCCTTATTAACTAACACTTTATACTACTGTTCAGGAAGACTATTTATATCAAATTATAACTCAAAATTTAATAGTCAATTTTATATATATTTTAAAGGAATAATTATAATATCTTTTATAGCCTTATTATTAAATTTTATCTCAAAATTAAGTCTCACAATTAATAGTATTGTATACTTGAGTATTTTATTTTTTTTTCTAGTTAAATGTAAATTAAAGTTCTCTAAAGATGAGTTATTTTTTTTATTAATTTCAACATTAATTACGTTTGTTCTCATAATATTTAGTAATGTTAACAGGCCAGATGCAGGCTTATACCATTTACCTTACGTATCTATGCTAAATGAGTCTAAAATAATAATAGGTTCAACCAATATTCATTTTAGATTTGGCCATACTTCAATAATTCAATATTTATCAGCAATAAATAATAACTATTTTTTTAGAGATATCGGAATATTAATTCCTCTAGCTAGTATAGTTTCTTTTTTTTATTTATATTTTTTTCATGATTTGTGGAGTGCAATAAAGAAAAAGGGGGATCTTAGTTTAGGAAATATTTTTTCTTTATTCATTGTAATTTATATTTCCTATAAAATATCTAGGTATAGCAGTTTTGGAAATGATGCAGTACCACATTTAACATTTTTTTATTTAATTTCATATATTATAGGTAATAGGCTCAAAGATTTAAAAATTGTTAAAATACTTTTAATATCTGTTTTTATATTTGTTAATAAACCAACTTTAGTTACAGTTTTTTTAATACCTTTAACTATATTTTTTATAAAAGAAAGTTTGTTTTCAAAAAGATCAATAAGTATTTTTTTTTCATTACCATCAATTATTTTATTTTTTTGGCTTTTAAAAAATTTACTTTCATCAGGCTGTCTACTTTATCCTGCTAAATTAACTTGCTTTGAAAAACTTCCATGGACGAACAAAACTGAGATAATTAATGTTGATAACTCAAGCCAGGCTTGGTCAAGAGGTTGGCCAGACAGAAAAGATACAAATATTACTATGTCAAATTTTAATAAAAATTTTAATTGGATTGAAGCTTGGAGTAGCAAACATTTGAAATATATATTAAAAATAATTATACCATATATATTAACATTATTATTAATAACTATTTATGTTAGACGATATAAATATTCTAATGATAATGATGATAGAGATTTAAATACACGAATTTATCTTGCTACAGCTACTTGTTCATTAGGTACTTTATTTTTCTTTCTTGTTTTTCCTCTTTATCGTTACGGATATTCATATTTGATATCATTAATTGCTCTTATTTTTATATTAACCTTAAAAAATTATAAATTAAAAAAAAATACTAAATTTTTAAAATTTATTTTTCTAACTACAATAATAATTTTAGCGACGAAACAATTTAAAAGAATTTATTATAATTTAGGAAGTGACATGTTGCCAAATATTTATACTTTAAGTGAAGAAAAAAAAATGAATGAATACAAAAAAATTGAATTAAGTAAAAATTTTACTTATTTTATACCAATATCAGGTGATTATTTATGCATGTATTCCAAATCTCCATGTACAACTTATAATATTAAGGGAAATATTTATCATGAAAGAATTTGGGGATATTCTATTTTAAAATTAGATTTAAAAAATAATTTTAATTAGGTCATTTGAATTTTAAAAAATTTTTAAATTTGAAATCACTAAACTTAAAATAAATTTTTAAAAAATAAAAAACAACGAATAACAAATTAAAATGATTTATCAGTATTCTAAAATCCTCTTTCAGTTTTAATTTATAATTTTTTAGACTTGTACTTAAACCGCCATAATCCATATAAATACTATTAAAATTAAGATGCTTAACATAATTATAATGATTACTTAGTCTTATTATAAAGTCTAAATCAGAAGAAATTTTATATTTTAAATTATATAATCCTACTTTTTTAAAAATATTTTTTTTTAAAAAAAGTGTTGAATGAGGTATTTTAAATATGTTTGATTTATCCAATTTTTTGACATTATGTTTCCAAGTTCTCAAAATTTTTTTTTGCTTTTTAAAAACTAAATTATTATAAAATATTGCTGTATTTTTATCTAAACTACTATCAATTTTTTTTAAAATATTTTTATTTACGAATTTATCTCCACTATTTAAAATTCCAATGAACTTTCCTTTGCTTAATTTTATTCCGAAATTTAAGCTATCGTAATAACTTATATCCTTTCTTCTGATTATCTTAAATTTTTTAGCTGAATAAAGTTTTTTGATTTTAAAAAAAGTTCCATCATTTGAATTTCCATCGATTACAATATATTCAAAATTTTTAAAAGTTTGCTCTTGCACACTTTTAATAGTTTTTTCTATTTTTTTTTTGTCATTTTTTACCACTGTTAATATTGTAAATTTAAATTTCATCTTTTTTTTTATTATAGGTTATTATTTTTATAATATTATCCTCAGTATTAATTTTTTGAGAAGTATCATTATTCAAATCAAACAAAATAATTAGGTTTTTGCCTGAACTATACTTTTTTTCATTTTTAATAAATTTATTATACTCAATAAACTTTGGCTCTTTTGGGAACAGCTCATATCTGATTATATTGTTATAAAAAGTATGTTCACCTGTGACATATGCATTATTAAAATCTGAAAACCCATCTTCATATACGATTATAATTTCTTGATAATTATTTTTTATTAAGTTCAATTTAGATATCTGATTTCTGTTATCTTTATACCTTTTATTAGATAAATCTTTGTAATAAATACTATCTGGAACGAAAAAACCTAACGATTTTTTAGGTGTTACTAATGAAAAGCATAATATTAAAAATAAAATAATAAAATTTTTGTGAATTAATTTGTATTTATAAATAATTATAGAAATTAAAAAAAGATATTTTGATATTAATATAATTCCTATATACCTTGGTAAAGCAGATATATGTAAATTTTCAAAATTAATTTTTGTAATTAAGATTACACTCATATGTATTAAAATAATTAAAATACAGCTGATAAAAATAAACCATCTATAATTAAATTTAAAAAATAATAGCGGTGTTAAAAATATTAAATAAAACACTAAAGGTATTTTAAATTCGTAAATATTAAAACTGGACGAAAAGATAATATTTATAATGCCGTTTAATGTTACTCCGAATTGAGAAAAATAAATTGGACTGATAACAAATTTATAAAGCTCTAAGTAAAATTCATAACTTAAAAAAATATTCAATATATAATTAATACTCAATTGGTAATTTTGAGGTAATATCTTAGGTAAAAATAGTATTAAAATAGATAATGAAATTAGAATAGTTATAAATAGATAAGGACTCTTTTTTTTTTTGTATTCTCTAAAATAATTTAAAAAAGAAAAACCAATAAAAAAATATAAAATATAAAATCCATATATAACAGAACTTCTTTTGACTAAAAAGAGAGTAATAAAAATCAAAATAAAACTATAGTCTAATTTAAAATCTTTTTTATTAGAAATTAAAAAAACTTTTTTTAACAAACATGCATAAAAAATTGCTAATATGGGATCGGCATATACTGACAAAAAACCAAAGCTCAAATTATTTATCAATAGATAATAAAGAACAAAAATTAAAAACTTTTCAAACAAAAATAATTTTCTGTCATAAAAAAGAAAATAAAAACCGGATATTAAAATTAGATTGTTTGAAAAAATCATAACTCCCTCATCAAATTCTTTAATAATGAACAAATATCGAAACAGTTTTAATCCATAAGGATGATGATCAAAGCAATCTGCTTCAATTGATAATGCTTTGATAGCCATCCCCCAATAAGCTATCTCATCTTGATCTAGGTAGTATCTATTCTTTGATAAAAAAAAAATTAATATAAAAATTAATATGAATTCTAAATTTAAATTAAAATCTAACTTTTTAAAGTTTTTTAGAAGATAAGGAAAAATGATTAATGATATTACAAAAAAAATAATTAGTAGATATTTTAAATCAAAAACATATAACAGCAGGAGATTGCTTTGAGCTGTTAATGCTGAATTAAACTTAAAAAATAAAAAACTTGTCAATATTATAAAACATATTGATATGAAATAAGTTTCATTAATTTTAAATTTAAATTTATAATTTAATAAATTCGCATAATTTAATAGGATAAAAAGGATCGATAAACTTATTAAGTAACTCATCAATTATAATAATTTATATTATTTAATATTTTTACAAAGAGGTTTGTATTTAATTAAATTTTTTTTATTCGTTTTGTATAAAAATGAAAAAAACCCAATAAATAGAATAACAATGAAGTATTAAAAGTAGTAAAAAATGAACCTGATGGCTTAAAAGGAAATAAAATTGCTAATAATAAGCTTCCAATACCTATAACAATATAACTATTTTGGTTTTTTAATGATACATTTAAATTTAATATTTTATTTAATATTATTAAATAAAATATTAAAAAAAATAATAAACCTACTATCCCGTTTTCACTTAAAAATTCCATTACATAACTGTGCGGGTGAGATGAACAAGCTCTATAGCCTCTAAACATATCTCTATCAAAGACTGTTTTTTTATCAATTTTGGTATCATGACATTTTATTCTAAAACTTTTATGTCCATGTCCTAATAATGGTTTTTGTAAGAAAAGTTCATATGCAGCCTGATAATGATATCCCCATGGTGTGTTTTTTAATTGTTCAATAATAGGAGCATTTTTACTTGAAACTGTTGAACTAAAAAAATTTAAGTATCTAGATTTAATCGATTTTGAGTTTTGCGATATTATAATTAAAGATATGAGAAAAATAAAATTTAGAATTAAAAAGTTTTTTAGTTTAATTTTTTTTTGTAGGAAAAAAAATATAAAAATTGATATCAAAAAAATTAAAAGCGCATTTCTTTCGCCTGTTAAAATTATGATAAAAAATAAATATAATAAAAAAGAAAAAGGTGTTATTTGGTTAAAATTATTTATTTTAAATTGATTGTTGCTAATTATTAAATAAAAAGTTAATAATCCAATTTGTGAAATGTAAGCACCCGCTATCAACTCTGACCCAAATATTCCAGAAAATCTAGTACAATTTTCCATATTATTGTCACAAATTCCTGGAAGAAATCCAATTATATTTTTACCGAAATTAAATTGGTAAAAAATATCTAGTCCAATTAAAATTATCAAAATTAAATTTGTATTAAGAAATAATTTTAAATTTTTATTAGAAATATTTTCCAAAGTTATAAAAACTGCAAAAGTTAAAAATAAATATCTGAAATTTGATAAGGATTTTAAAACAATTTCTAAATTATAAAAATTTAATAATGAGTTTATGAAAATAAATATAAAAAAAAAAATTATATACTTAATAAAATAATCTTTAAAAAAAAAATATTTTCTTTGTCCTATTATTATGAATATAGATATTATACTTAAGACAGTTAAAGTGATATTGGTGGCAGCACTTCTTAAAACAATTATTAATGGAAAAAATAAAACAAAGAAATAAAGAACTTTTTGAATTTTATCAAAATTAAAAAATCTCATCGATTATTTATTATTTTTTTCAAATATTAAGTAAATCATAACAATAAAAAAAATTATAAAACCACCATTAAAATAGCCCGCACCTCTAAATAATAGTTGTGTAAAAATATTTGGCAATAAAAAGATTTTATACCCTAAGTCAATATTTTTTGAAAATATGAATCTTAATAACAAATATGCTAGCATAAGAGAAAATATTCCAAATTCAGTTATAATTTTAGATAAGTTATTAGAAGCGTCTTGGATATTCAATTTTTGTGTCATTGGATAGTTAACTGATATTTCATTAATAAATTTCTCGTGTGCTATTTCAAAATTATTTAGACCTACCCCAAAAGGATAATTTGTTATTGAAATAAGTGCTACTTTTAAAGATTTAATCCAAACATCAGATGATAAATTTTTCTTTACTGGCTTTTCTTTAATTTTGTCTAATTGATTTAAATTATTGCTAGCTTCATCTTCTTTTTGCTCAAAAATAAATAATTTTTTAATTGGCTCCACAATGGATTGAACCTTGACTAAATTTGGCTCCACAATGGATTGAACCTTGACTAAATAAAGTTTATTATTAATTATTATAGTAGAACTAAAAATTGTAATTAAAATTAATATAATTGAATATTTTAAATTAATTTTTCTCCAGAAAAAAAATAAAATAAATAATGAATTAAATATTAATGAAGCACCAAACGTCAATGAATAATTCAAAAAGCATATTAGTACAAATACAGAAAGTAAAAATATACTAATTTTTTTATAACTATTTGAAAATAAATATAAAAAATAAAAGATTATAGAACTAGAAATCATACCTAAATGAGAATTTTCAAGAAAAAATAAATTAAATTGACTGAAACAACCGATGATACAGTGACCAAAAAATATACCAAAATAATATTGATGATAAATTGTAATTCCAACACATGATAAAATAAATAATATTAGAAAAAAATTTGTTTGACCTAAAATAGTTTTTAAGAATTTTTGATAATATTGTTGAATAATTTTTATAATTATAAATAAATATAAAAAAATCAATAACGCGTCTATAATTTGGTTTAGCTTACTTATCGATATTTTATGAAAAAATATTGCAAAACATAACAAAAGAATTAACAAATCTTTTTTACTAAATTTTCTATAATAGAGTATGGGTATAAATAATATTAATATTAAATGCCTAATCTCTATAATATTTAGAGTTATACCCCATAGGTAAATTGGAGAAATAAACAAAACAATGAAGATATTGTTGTTTAAAAAAGAACTATTTTTTGTAAAAGACATAATTTTCCATAACTAAGATATCAATATTACTCTTTGTATATGTTTCAAAAGCTGTGGTTGGATCATTATTAATTGGTTCGTTAATATTAAGAGAAGTATTTAATAAAACAGGCACACCATTTAACTCTTTAAATTTTTTTAATAATTCATAAATTTTTGGATTTTGTTTTTGATTAATTGTTTGAACTCTCGAGGTGCCATTTACATGAACTACGCCTGGAATTTCTTTTATCGCCTTTTCTTTAGCTTTAAATACAAAAGTCATAAATGGTGACGGAAATGATTGATGAAAATAATCTTTGTAATTTTCCTCTAATATTATCGGTGCAAAAGGCCTAAAACTTTCTCTTTTTTTTATTTTTTCATTGATAATATCTTTTATTTTTGGATTTGTTGGATCGGCCAGTAATGATCTATTTCCAAGAGCTCGCGGACCAAATTCAGATCTTCCTTGGAACCATGCGCATAGTTTACTTTCTGAAATTTTTTTTGAAATCTCAGAAGTTAAATCTGAAAGATTTTCAAAGTATTTATAACTTATACTATCTGATTTATTTAAATTATAATTTTCTACAATTTCAGATTTAATAAATTCGTTTGAGTAACAACTTCCAAGATAAGAAGTTTTCAAAATATTATTTTTAAAATTTTTATTGTTTTTACAGTAATATAATGCTGCTCCTACAGCACCTCCAGCATCTCCCACGAAAGGTGAGATAGAAATATTGTCAAATAATTTTAGATCGTGGATTTTGCCATTTAAAATTGAATTGAAAAAACATCCTCCAGATAGAACTAAGTTTTTATTATTTATTTTTTTTTTTAAATATTTGATTTTACCTATTATTATTTCCTCAAAAACTTGTTGTACTGATGCAGCTAAATCTTTGTGATAATCATTAATTTTTTGATCTATTGATCTCTCATTTCCAAAAAGATCTATAAAATTTGAATTGAAAAAATTTGAAAACATGGGTTTGCCATCATCAAAATTAAAGTTTAAGGTGTTTTTGTAATAATTAAAATATTCTAAGTTTAATTTAAAATTTCCATTTTCATCGTAACTGATCAATTTTTTTAGTCTATTTACGTATTTTGGTTCACCATAAGATGATAAGCCCATCACTTTATATTCATCACCATAATTTTTAAATCCCAAAAATTGTGTTAAAGTTTGATAAAAAATTCCTAGAGAATGTGGATAAAGTGTTTTATCAATAAGTTTAATTGAATTATTTTCAAGAAGGAAGCTTTCTGTCGTAGAAAAATCGCCTGAACCATCTATAGTCAATCCAATTGCACTTTTTAAACCAGACAAAAAATATCCAGAGGCAATATGAGCTGTATGATGTGGAGTATATACAATTTTTGCATTAATTTTTTTTGAAAAACTGTCTTGCAAAATATTCTTTATGTCATTTTTTTTTTTTATTGATAATATTTTTTGGATTATTGAAGAATTAATATTTTTTAAAGTAAATTTAGTCTTATTTAAGAAATTATATTTAGAATTATAATTCACAGCTATCACATCAACTTCTGAAATAGTTAAATTTGCCGAACTTAAACAATGCTTAATTGCATTAAGTGGAAGACCAGCATAATGTTTGATTTTTGTAAATCTCTCTTCTTCTATTGCAGAAACTAATTCTCCATTAATGATTAATGAAGCTGAGGTATCTGCATGGAATACATTTAAACCCAAAATATTCATTTATTTAACAATTTTTAGTTTACTTAACATAAATTCATATATTCTGAATTGTAAAACAGTAAAAACAATTGATAAACAATAAATAAGAGTATTAGTTGGCAAGTAACCAAAATGTACCATCCTAAAAACAAATAAGTAGGAAATAAATGCAGTCAAAACGAAATTATTAAATGAAAGTTTGTAAGAAAACTTCTCTATATAAGCACCAACTATTCCCAGTAAAAAACAAGACCAAAATACAAAAAATATAGATCCTGATATTGCTTGATATGAAACAAATCCAGGCAAAATTACATGGTTTGTTTTTATTTTACCATCTTGCACATTTCTTTTATTTAAGAAGAGTTGTTCATAATAACTTTTTTCATTTGATGATTTTTTTTCTTTTAGAAAAAAAAGATAAAAATTAAAATTAAGATCTTTTTTTTTATTCATTATTACCATCATAGAGTCGATACCAACCCATCTAGAAACAGATAACGATGATATTTTATTTACAGTTGTTGAAAGTTTTTTATTTAGCGCTTCTTCTTGTTCTTTATCAATTAAACATTTTTTTGAAAGGAAAATTTTTTCTGATTTACTAATATCTTGGTAATTTGTAACGCAACTTCTTAATTTTGAAACAAAATTAATATTTAAAAAAATTAATAATAGTGAAAGTGTTGCTAGAAATAAAATTAAAGGCCTTTTTATTTTTATATTATATTTTATATGCTCAAAGAATAAAAATATTAGTATACTTACATTGAACACAAAAGCTCTACTCAGTATCGTAATATTTGAAAAAAAACTTTCGAACAAAAAAATGTTAGACGCAATAGTATAATTTTTTTTTTCAAATTCATAATAAACGAAGTAACAAGCAAAAGAAGATAATCCCATTAATAATAGCCACTTGAATATTAACACCAAAATTTTCGGTGAAAAATTAGAAACCAATCCCTTCTGATATATTTCAAAATATAAATTAGAAAAATTTACTAAAAATACTAAGGTCAAAAAAAAGCAAAGGATTTTAGTTTTGTTTTTTTCAAAAAAGATACTTAAATTATTTTTTATAAAATTTGATCTTTGGCTATAAGAAAAAATATATTTTTTTCTTAAAATGCTTGCTAAAATTAAACCTAACACTCCAAATAAAGAAAAAACAATAGCATCATTATAAACCTCTATAGAAAAATTATTAACTGTAGGTATTTCTGGAAATAACTTTGCATCATGATACCCTATACTTAATAATACGTATGGAATTGCTAATTTAAAGGGAAAACCAAGCCAAATAAACAAAGATAAAAATTTTTCAAAAAATATAGTTTTATAATTAAAAGAATAAAACACTAAAAAAAATGAAGTGAAATAAAATAGCGATAAGTAAAATTTATTTACATCTAAGTTCTTAAATGCAAAAAAATATAAAATTAAATTTATAAAAAAAAATAAACAATTAATATAAAGTGAATTTTTAATTATTTTCATTCAATTATTTTTTTATAATAAAAAATATAAGATAGTGAAATAATTGAAGAACTGAAGAATAATATATAGAAATAACTGCTACCAAAGAAAAGGTAAACACAAAATAATGAAAGTAAATTAAGAAATGCGTACATTATATCAATTTTAAAAAGTGTATTTCTAATTGTTTTTTTATAATTAATAATTTTAATTCTTTTAGAAATAGAAAACATCATAATTAAACTTCCAAAAAAAGAGAAAATTCCACACATCAAAGCAAAACTTGATAAATCAAAGTTATTTAAAGGGATTATTTTTTGTTTATAAATGTAAAAAATTAAGCATAAGATAAAAATATAATAAATTGCAAAAATTGCGTTAATATTAATTTTTCTGCTTTTAAATATCTCCAAAGACATGCCTATTGTGTTATTGTATAAAGTTGACGGAAAAGACATAAAAGCGAAAATTGAAAAAATTATTCCCGAAAACTCTTTATCTAAAAAAAGAAAAAAAAATATCCTCCAGATTAAATTAACCAAATTTACTGATAAAGTTGATAATAATTTATAGTTTAATGAAAACTTATTTCTAAAATTTAAAAAAAAACTAAATGTTTTAATTTCTTGATAAAAAAAAATTTTTGAAAGCAAATATAATAATAAAGCTGCAAGTAAGTAGAGTAAGAAAATATTTGTAAAAATAACAAAAAGTATAAATAATAAATAAATTGTAAATAAAAAAATTGAATTTGAAATTAATTTTTTTTTATCAGCATTATTTTCATGATTAGTTAAATTTAATTCGTTTAGCCACAAAATTGTTATTAAAATCGCAACTAGAAAAATAAAGAAGTTTTTTTCAACTTTTTCAAAAAAAAAGTTTAAAAATAATAAGTACAAAATTATAATCAAGAAAATATAAAAAACTCTTTGTTTGAAATAGATTTGAAATAAAGTCTTTTTTTTATCACTTAATAAAAGATTTCTTTGATTTGAAGAAAATGACTCTTTTAAAAAAAGAAGTGGTGCTATTAGAAAAGTGATTTCAGAGATTGTAACAAAATCTCCTTTTAAGAAAAATAAAAGTATTAAAAATTGGTAAAAGTAATTATTTAGTAAAATATTTGTTGAGCTTACTAAAAATAATTTTAAGTTCATTTTTACTTTATTAGAGATTTCTATAGGTAGTATAGTTATAGTAAAACATGTAGAATATTATATTTTAAATTAATATAAAAATTATAGTTTTTTAATATATATTTTAATTTATTTAAACATATTTAGATATGTTTAAGTGTTAAATAATAAAAATAGTTTTAGAGAAAAAAAAGATTAAAATGATAATAAATCTGTGTATATTTTTATTCGTCTTATCTATACACTTTGTGTTAGACAAAAATAAAAATAAAATTTATGGTCGTTATTTTTTAGATGTTCCAGACTCAAATAGAAAAATTCACTTAAAGCCGACATATTTATTAGGTGGTCACTATATTTTTATCTCATATATAATTTATTTAATAATTTCACCTGATTATATTTTAAATCAAAAAATTATTCTTTTTTTTACTTTTACATTAATTTTTTTGATTGGAGTATTAGATGATTTAAAAGACTTAAAGCCTATTCTAAAGCTTTCAATTATACTAATAATTTATTTAATTATTGTTTTTTTTGATAACAGCTATTTATTAAAAGTTATATATTTTGAGACATTTGATAAAAATTTAAATTTTGGAAAATATAGTTATTTTATTTCCTCCCTTTGTTTTTTGCTGCTTATAAATGCTTTTAATTTGATTGATGGCATAAATGGTTTGGCAATGATGATATTTATAATATTCTTGGTATTCCTAAAATATTATTTAAATATAGATTTAAATTTCTTTATTCTAATTTTTTATATATTTATTTTTTTCAATATTTATAAGGGAAGATATTTCTTAGGAAATTCAGGCTCTCTTTTTATTGGAGCTATAATTGGACTACATACTATCAAATCCTATAATTTAAGTTTTGTTGAAAAAAATTCAGCAGAGGATATTTTTATACTTTTTTTGGTGCCAGGTTTGGATATGTTAAGGTTATTTATTCAAAGAATTACAAACAAAGAAAATCCTTTTAAAGCCGATAAATCACATCTGCACCATTTATTAATAAAAAAATATTCTTTAGAAAAAGTATTATTTATTTATTTTTTTGTCATAATTACTAGCTCTTATATGGCATTTACCAATTACTTACCTGAGATAATTATAATACTTACAGTAACTATTATTTATTTTCTGGCATTATTCTTACTAAAAAAAAAGATATTATAAATACTTATAAATGAAAAATTCAAAAATTATTTATGACAATATTATATATTCATTACAAAGAACTGGCGGCATATCCAAATATTGGACAGAATTAATAAAAAGGATTTCAAAAAAAAAGAAAATTACTTTTTATGAATTGGAAAACAATAATTTATTTAGAAAAAAAATAAACATTAAATGTCTCAAAGAAACTGGAATTACATTTAAAATATTGAGATATTTACCATTTCTTAAAGAACTGCCCTCAAGAAGTATTTTTCATAGCAGTTATCTTAGGACTTCTTTGCAAAAGAATGTTATTAACATTACTACAATTCATGATTTTACTTATGAATATTTTGAAAAGGGAATGCCGCGTTTCATTCACTCTTTACAAAAAAATTTATCTATAAGAAGAGCTGATGGTATAATTTGTGTATCTGATAATACAAAAAAAGATTTATTTAAGTTTTTTCCAAATTTAAATAAGAAAAAAGTTAAAAGAATATATAACGGTGTTGAAAATACCTTCTTTCAAATTAGAAATTTAAGACAAAAAATTATAAACAAAAAATTAAAAAATCTATCTCAAAAAAAAATTATTTTATTTGTTGGAGACAGGAGGAAAACTTACAAAAATTTTTTTTTGACAGTTGATATTGTAAACTTGCTAAAAAAAGAATTTGTTTTAGTTTGTATTGGGGGAGAAAAGATTAATCATATAGAAAAAAACTTAATAAATAATAAAATACCTGGTCGATTTTATCACTTTACAACAGTTAGTTCAGAAAAACTTAACCAGATATATAATATTTCTTTTTGTTTAGTTTATCCATCTCTTTATGAAGGTTTTGGGTTGCCTGTTATAGAAGCGATGAAAGCCGGTTGCCCAGTTATAAGCACAAAAAATTCGTCAATAAAAGAAATTGCAAAAGATGCGGCTATATTAATTAATAAAGTAAACAAAGAAAACTTTATTAAATCTATAAATTTAATAAATGATACTAATTTAAGAAATAGTTTAATAAAAAAGGGTTTAAAGCGCTCTAAAATTTTTAGTTGGGATAAATGTGCAGAAGAAACATTAAAATTTTATGAAGAAATTTATAAGATTAAATTTAATCAAAAAAAAATATAGTTATTGTTTTATTAATGCTTAAAAAAATTGACAACATATACTTTCAATGTTTATTATTTACTTTACTTTGGCAATTAGTTTTATTCGTTTTGTATATTGCGAATTTAATAACATATAATCCTTTAATAGAATTAAGCGATATTTTACCTAATTTTTTTTTTATTTTATTTTTATCTTTAATTTTTCTAAGTCCATTATTTGCATTCTTTATAATACTATTGATATATATTTGCGGAGCACTCCTTTACTTTTATACAAGACAAAACCTTACTTTAGGGCAAATTTCAAACTTACCTGAGCTTATTTTCATATATAGCCCAATTAGTTTTTTTATTATAATTTTATTAATAATTTTTATTTATTTTTTACTTAAATTTTCCAGGTCAATTAATTTTGTAAATCTAAACTCAAAACTTCGTTTTTTTCATGTTGGAATATGTTTTTTTTTATTATCAAGTCTTTATTTTGGTACGAAAATATATTTTCCAATAATCTCAAAGCATAATACAGAAAACTTTAATAAATTTGCAACTTGGAAACATGGTGGACAACTATACTCAATTATCTATCACTTTGCTGAAAGAAAAAATATGATTATGACATTGGATAAAATTTCTGGGGAGGTGAGCCCTCAACTTAAATTCATAGATAAACCTAAATCAGATCTAATCATGATTATTTTGCTTGAATCTTTTGTGCCAAGGTCTGATATTGAACCAAAAAATTTTAAACCATTTCTTAATGATCTAGGTTACAAATCAATAATTCTTGAGAGTCCAGCTTATGGTGGTTACAGTGCTGCTAGCGAATTTGAAATTTTATGTGGCGTGCCAGAATTACAACCATTAGGTGATATGTCTTTTAATTACTTTGGGGGAAGAGATATTAAATTTTGCTTACCAAGTTTACTCTTAAAATACAATTTTCAAACAATCAGTATAACTGGTACAAAATCGCATTTTCATAATGCTAAAAACGCTTATCCTACTTTAGGCTTTGAAAAAAGTATATCCAAAGATGATCTGATTATTGATGATTTCGATGGAATTCATCCTAGCGATGAGAGCATGTTTGAACGTGCCTATAACGAAATTTTAGTTAAAAAAGAAGATAATCTATTTTTATACTTGTTTACCGCTGCAGGACATAGCCCTTATGAACTAAATCCAATAAAACGACCTAGACTTTCTGATAATAAATATTTTGACCGTATCAGTTATACAGAGACAGAATTAAAAGAATTTTTAAAAAAATTAGATCTATTAGAACTCGAAAGTTCAATAATCATAGCAAGTGATCATGCTGCAAGAAGTAGTAAGTTCAATAGAAATCATAAATTGTTAAATGTTTGGTATAAATCAAATGTTTTAAATGACTTTAGCAAAAATTGTTCACAATATTTTGAAATATCTAAATTTTTTACAGGTCAAAAATGTAATATAATTAAAAAAAATAACGACAAAATAATCGGGAGAAGTGATAATTTTCCTTTTTATGATGAAAATAAATCTTTGATTTTAAAGTTGATTAAAAATAGTCAAAAATGAAATTTTTTTTAAAAGGTCTGATTATAATTTTTTTAATTAATAATGTTGCTAAAGCAGAAATAAATAATTTACCTAATTGCAAAGAAAATTCTATATGGAAACATGCGGCTTATAAAAATAATTTTGATGTAAATTTTAAAAATGTTAAATCCTCAATTGATGACGGGTATTGTGGTATTGAATTAGATATAATCTACGATGATAATGAAAATATAATATATGTTTCTCATAACAAGATAGATTCGAATGAAAGAAAAAAAAGCTTATCTCTTAATTTTCTTGGTGAAATTGTAAGAAATGAAAATGTCTATATTTGGCTTGATTGGAAAAATACTAAAATATCTAACTTAGCAAAAGGTCTTGAAATTATAGAAGATTCAATGAAAGAATATTTATCAAAGGAAAATTCTCTTATTTTCATTGAAACTCCATATATTGCCCATAATGAAATATTGGAATTATTAAACAAAAATACTCAAATTGCTGTGCTTAATTGGATGAGCTATAGTTCAGAAAAAAATAATTTGACTGAAAAAATTAAAAATTTATTTCGGATAAGTAGAGCTTGGCTTTATGTTTGTTTTTTTCAGGATAAATGGGTATCGAGTCATGATATAAAAATATTAAAACTCTGTGAAAATAAACGAAAAGTAAAATCTATTTTTATTTTTACTATAAATGAGCAGGAAAAAGCTGATGAAGCTTTTTTGATGGGAGCAAATGTAGTTCTTTCTGACACACTTAAATAATTTACCTAAACTTCAAACTTACTTATTAAGGTTTTAATTAAATTATATCCACCCCACTTTCTTAGAAAATATCCACACCTGTTATAAAAACTCATATCATGGTATTTTTTAAAATTATTAATTATTTTAGTATCAAACGACGCTTCAATATTATTAATTTTAGATTTTGAAAGATCTACTGTCCAACGTGAATCCGAACTTAAATTATGCATTCCCAAATTGTCATCAAAACCGTTATTTTGAGTCATGGAAATTTTTGGTGTTACAGAATAAGACGAATTTAAAAATTGCGAATAACACCAACGTATTGCCCACGAATCTATTTTACCCAAATATTGGAGTTCCAACATTTTAAACATATCATTGCCACCGAGTTCAAAATTTTTTATTTTTTTTTTATCTTTTTTTAAATTATCAAAATCACTTAATAACCAGTCTACTTTTTTCCAACGGTCTAGCCAAGTTGCCCAGCCCCAAGACGAGGAACGCAAGGATAAATAAACTTCTTTTTGATAACTTTTAAGATACGGAATTTTGGGGCTATAACCTGATATAGACCAGATGTCTTTACTTTCTTTAAATTGATTTAGAGATCTATTCATAAAATTAAGAAAATATTTTGAAATTATTAGATCATCTTCAAGAACTATTGCTCTATCAAATTTTTTAATTACTTCCGTTACTCCATCTATTATAGAATTAGCCAAACCTTTATTTCGATTTGATTCAATAATATGTACCAACTTAAATCCAAAAATTTTTTTTAGATCTTTTCGAACATTTATTACGTCGTCTTTATCTTTATATGATTTGAAACCATCTGAGTAAATAAATAATTCTGTCTCATCTGACTCATGATTGTTTCTTAAAGTTTCAATTAATTTATCTATTTTTCTTCTGTAACAAAATATTACAACAGGAGCATATTTATTCATTTTAATAATTATGATTATTTTAAATAATCTTTAAAAAGAAAAATTACATTGCGAAATCAATATATCAATTAGTTTCTTTCTTAGAATAAATATTGAAACAAAAGTTAAAACTATTATAAATCAACATTTATTATAAAATTATAAAACTTATTAAGGTTTAAAATTTAATAAGTATTCACTAATTAATGAAAAAGATATTTATTCATGTAGGTTTACACAAGACTGGATCAACATATTTGCAGGATGCAATTTGGCCACAAGCATCTGAGTACTCTCTAATTTCTAGACCATACACTCAACATAATCATGCATTTAATCAAATGCAATATGCTGATGATACACTTTATAATAAATGTTTAATTAAAAATGAGATTTCAAAATTTGACTCTAATCCATTGTTAATAAGTGATGAGAATTTTTCAGGAAAGCCTGTATACTTTTCATACCTCAATAGATCTTTAATTGCTAAAAGATTATACGAAATTTTTCCATCAGCAGAAATAATTCTTTTTATAAGAGACCAAATTGATATCATGAAGTCTCACTATAGCTCTTATATTAAAATGCCATTTGGAATAAAAAAAATTGATGATTTATTTTATAATTCTAGTATCGATTATACCTTTAATGATAGTTTAAAAAAAAAAAATCCGTCTCTTTCAACATTATACTTTAATACTAATGATTATTTTGTTCACATGGATTGTTTTAAGTATTCGCCTTTAGTTGAGATGTATCAAAAAATATTTAAAAAATGTCATATTTTTTTATATGAAGATTTATTAAATCATCAAAATGAAGTATTAGATCAACTCTCTTACATCTTAGGTCATAAACTTGAGCTAAAAAAGAATATTTACAATAAATCTTTATCACCTAGTGAATTAAGTAAACAAAGATTTTCAAATAAATTAAATTTATTTCTTGGCAATAATAGATATATCAGAAAATTAATTACAAATATTAATAAAATAAATCCATTACTATCGTCAGATAAGGATCTTAAATCTAATTTAAAATTTATGGTTAAAGACTATTACAAGTCTGATAATCAAATACTAAAAAAAATATTAACATCAATTAAATGGGACAGATATCCCAATAGTTATCTTTGATGCTTTAAAAGTAATTTAATTTAATTTAATATTATTTATTTATACACTCTTGGATCCACAACTGACTTGAAAGTAATTTATATAAATTGTGCTCAGTACCTATTATTCCTTTATCATTTAAAAGTAAAAGTTTTTTAATTCTTTTTTTATCACACCATTGGAACATGGGGTTATTATCTGATAAAATAAAATCTTTAATTTCAGAAGAAACTAACCATTTTTTAACTGGCGTTAAATATCCTTTTTTATCTTTTCTGTTTCCAATTAATTTTTGATTATTCATACGTAGATACTCACGAATTACCCACTTAGATTCATTACGATTAAATAATAAATTATTGGGAAGTTTAAAAACCCACTCGACTAAACGGTAATCAAGAAAAGGATTACGAATTTCAATACTATTTGCCATACTTATCGCATCCCCGTAATGAAGAAGTCCTGGAAGAATATTTAGAGAGTGATCTCTAATCAAGCGTTCTCTTAAATTATATTTTTTTTTTTCATTATTGGAGTCTCTTGGAATATTTACCTCATTTAACATTAAAGACTGAAAACCAATTTTTTTACGATAAAATAAATGTAATGAAGGAAAAATCTCTCTAAATAAAAATGCAATAGACTTTACAAATCCAAGTATATCAACCAAGCTTCTTAATTGATTAATAAAAAGCTTAGTATTACTTTTTTTTTTATTTTTGTTGAAATTTTCAAAAATATTGTGAATTTTGTATTGAGCGTATCCAGCTAAAGACTCGTCAGCACCTTGTCCATCAAGAAGAACTGGAATTTTCTCTTGCCTAGATAATTTTGTTAAGTTCCACATCGGATAAACGGCAGGTGAGTAGCCAGGTGCATCCATATACCAAACTATATTTTTTAGAGAATTTAGCCAATTTTTTTGGTCAGATCTTGCTGTAATTAAGTTGCTCTTTGAGTTCTGACAAGCATTTTTTGCCCATTTAAGCTCGTCAAAAAAATTTTCATCATAAACTGAAGTAAGACAATTTATTGGGTTTTTTTTTTTTAAGTTTGCCGCAGCTAATATGCTAGTTGAGTCAAGACCTCCACTTAAACTAAGTCCTACAGGAACATCACTTCTCAATCTTAGATTTACAGAGTCTTGTAATAAAAATGAAAACTCTTCTATTGCCTCGTTTTCAGTTAGATTATGTCTCACATCTTTTGGATAATCCCAATATCTTAAGAATTTTAAATTTTTATTTTTTGGCTCGTAAATACAATAATGTGCGTTAGGAAAAACATTTATTCCTTTGTAAAAAGATTGTCCTTTATTATATAACAAGTTGTTCCCTAAAAAATCTAAAAATGTGTTTTCATCTATTGATCGATTTTGGGGAAATAATTTCAATAAAGCTTTTGGTTCTGATGCAAATGCAAAATTATTTTTAAAATTGTAAAAGTATAATGGTTTTACTCCAAATCTGTCTCTAGATAAAATTAATTGATTTTTTTTCTGAGACCAAAATGCAAACGCCCACATACCATTTAATCTAGGAAGAACCTCTGGCCCCCATTCTATTAACGAATAAAGTAAAACCTCTGTATCGGAGCTTCCATGAAAGTTGTATCCCAAACTTATTAAATCTCTCTTTAGTTCTAAATAATTATAAATTTCTCCATTAAATATAATTGTCGAACCACTTTTTTTGTCTATCATTGGTTGATTGCCGCTCTCACTAAGGTCAATTATTGAAAGCCTTCTGTGACCTAATAGAATATTTTTATCTTGCCAAATGCCTCTATTATCTGGACCGCGATGACTCAAAATATCTATTGCTTTGTTAAATTTTGAATAATGAACATTTATTCCTTCACCTAACCAGCCTAATATTCCACACATCTAATCAGTAATTCCTATTATTAAAACGACTTAAATTATAAAATTATATTTTTAACATTAACCTCATTTTTTTTAACAGATACATTGGTAAATATAAATATCTCATTAAATTCATATGATATCTTAAAACTTGCCAAGTTTCTATTTGATCGTTTTTTCTTTGAATTGAGCCTATACCTCCTAAAAAATAATTGCAAATTTCCAAATTTAATTTGAATGAAGGTCCAAATTTTAAATATTCAAAATAAGAGAATAACTCACCTTTTAATTTATATTTATTAGGAAATTGAAATGAAATTTTTTTATTATAGAAAACTGCTTGGTGACAAACTACACGTGTTGTGAAAATAACAAGATTTTTCTTTGTCATATTTAACGGCTTTAACAATTTAATAAACTTTCTATTTTCATTAAATATAT
>MDTD01125781.1_pt1 | contig 22979 bp, 23 predicted proteins | sample 811221 | NCBI WGS metagenome assembly MDTD01 (sample SAMN05326646, study PRJNA326480) | marine metagenome | isolation source: seawater | place: Pacific Ocean: South West | collected 2011 | reverse complement strand
TAGCCGTGTCGGTAGGTAACGTTTTCATGGCCGCAGTTGTTCCGGGATTGGCCCTTGCCACATTGTATCTCATATATGTATTTGTCGCAGCAAAAGTGAAGCCCGAAATCGCACCCCCGTTACCAGAAGATCTTTTGAACGTTCCAAAGAATGAATATCCAAGTATGATCCTCAAGAGCTTTCTGCCACCGGTGTTGCTGATTACGGGGATCAAGGGCTCAATCTTAATCGGTCTGATCACACCAAGTGAAGCCGGTGCCTTAGGTGCCTTCCTGGTGATGGTCTTGGCTTTCTGCTACGGCCGGCTGACAAAAGATATGGTTCAAGGCGTGTGTCACACGTCAGCGAAAACGGTGGCGATGATCTTCTTCATCATTGTCAGCGCGACCTGCTTTGCCTACGTCTATCGGTCTTTGGGTGGTGACGATATTGTCGAACACTTGATCCTCGAAGCAGGTTTAACCTCATGGGGATTGCTGATCCTGATCATGGCCATGACTTTCATGCTGGGTTTCTTCCTTGATTGGATTGAGATCACGCTGATCGTCTTACCTGTGTTTGCGCCGTTGGTAAGCGGCATGGACTTTGGTGACCACATCGAAAAGGCCGACATCATTTTCTGGTTTATCATTCTGATGGCCATCAACCTGCAAACATCCTTCCTGACGCCCCCATTCGGATTTGCTCTATTCTATCTAAAGGGAATTGCGCCGAAGGAGATAAAGATTCAGAGCATTTACAAGGGCATCATTCCATTCGTATTCCTGCAGTTAATTGGTTTGTTGCTGGTAATTTGGCAACCAAACATGGCCTTATCACTAATGAAAATCGCCTACGATTGATGTGGAAGGACGTTCAATCATGAGTGATACAACGACAACTGATGCAGTGGATGCGCCCCTCCAACATCTCAAGGAGGAGGAATATCCTAGCTTTCTAGCTTTGAGCGAGCGGCTTCGCCAGTTCGTAGATTGGGTTGGACGCTTCGGTTCCTGGTTCATTATCCCACTGGTTCTGATCACAGCCTTTGATGTTACCTTGCGGAAAACCGGGAAAGTGCAGATTTGGATGGTCGAGAACATTTCCTGGGTTTTCGGCTCAACCATTCTACAAGAGATGGAATGGCACTCGCACACTGTCATGTTTACCCTGGTTCTGGGGTATGGTTACATTTGGAACACCCATGTGCGGGTGGACTTGGTTCGCGAAAACTTGGCGTTCAAGAAGAAGGCTTGGCTGGAATTTATAGGCCTTACGGTCTTCTACATTCCGTTCTGCTGCATCCTACTGTACTTTGCTTTTGTTTATACCTACGACGCCTTTATGATTAATGAAGGTTCCGCGTCCTTGGTTGGATTACCTTACCGTTGGACAATCAAGTCATTCCTTGTCGCAGGTATTTTGGTAGCTATCGTGGCGGGCATTGCTGTGTGGCTGCAAGTCTATATGGTCCTTTTTGGACCAAAGAACCTCCGATATCCGCTCATGACGATCGAATGGCCAGAGGACGCCGGCTCCTCTATCGAGGGTAAAGAGCGTCTTGACCTTGAGAGGGCGGAAGATCTCATCGAGATGAAGGCCCGAGAACGAGCTGAACGCGAAGCACAAGCGAGACAGGGGGCGGACTAGCCGCTCCTTTCATACCTACCGGCGGGTTCTGAATATGCCTGCATGGAAGAAAAAAAGTAAGGACCTGGATTGGGAGGGAATGTTCCGGAAATATGTCTGGAACGTCGATACTACTCCTTATTTTACCGCTGTCCCCGACTTGAACCGTCGCCAGGCAAACAGTGAGGTCCGCTTTTATTGCTGGTTCGTCATCATTTTGTTCGGTGTCATAACCTTGACGTCTTCTAAAGTTGGCATTGAAGATGGTTCCGTGGGTGTTGCCTATTACGGCTTAACCGTCGTGTGCGCCGCGGTACTGTTTGGTATTGCGAAGTTCTATCCTGCGGCCCTATACTTGAGTGCTACCCCCTTGGTCAGCCTCGCGTATCTTTGGCTCTACGGTATGGGGTCAGAACGGCCTTTAGGTGATACAATCATCGTTACAGTGGTCTTGTTGGGCCTTCTTCGCTACTCTCTTCGTCTCGTGGCTATTGCCAAAGCTTATCCAGGAATGCCCGAAGCGCCGTCCGACGGCTCCTAATCGGATTGCAGATGGAAGCAATGCAACCTGAATTTGGAAAAACCAATCTCACTTTTTGGCTCAGCGAACGGGTCTTTAAGACCCATAACGTGATTTACGTTATCGCTTTGTTGGCATGGGCCACGGCTGTTGCGTTCGTCCCAGGTGATTGGTCCCTATTCTGGCCTATCATGGTCTGGACTATTGTATTCATGATCCACTTTCTCGTTTTTAAAGGAACCCACGTAGACGATGAATGGGTCGAAGAAAGGGTCGAACGACTCAACGAAGAAGCCAAGGACCTCAGCCACATCGAAGCGATCCGCGACGACTACACAAGCATCGATCGCCTGCGGAGGCCAAAACGCGACATGGATTGATAGAGATCGCTAGCTCACCGTAAACGAGGTTAGGGCATCACGATCAATCTCTATGCCTAAACCCGGCCCCGACGGAATATCTACCCAACCATTCACATGTTCGATGGGCATAGCCATGATTGCTTGACGAGCCGGATGCTCTGATCGATCAAACTCCAAAATTGGCTCCCACGGTTCACGGCCAGGCGGATTGTGCGGCAGCACGGCCAGGAGGTTCAGTGCCGCCGACAGGCCTATCCCCGTGCCCCAAACGTGCGGCACTATGCGAACGCCAAAGGCGTTTGCCATATCGGCGATTTTCTTGCACTCGCTTAAGCCTCCAGCAGCGCAGGTATCCGGCTGCAGGTAATCCATGGCGCCTCGGCGGATCACCTCACGAAAGCCAAACCTGGTGTATTCCGTCTCGCCACCGGCCACAGGAATGGAGGTAGCGGATTTGACCGAAATATAGCCATCAAGGTCTTCCGGCGGCACCGGCTCCTCAAACCAACTTATATCCAGATGTTCAACAGCCTGTGCTAAACGGATGGCATCCACAGCGTCGTAACCGTGGTTGGCGTCCAACATAAGTTCCATCTCCGACCCAATGGTCTCGCGCACTTTTTCAATCAGCGCAGTGTCATCGGCCACATTGAATCCAATTTTTAGCTTCATAGCTGTGAAGCCCTCGGCCTTGTAGCCAGCCGCCTCTTTAACGATGTAATCCATCGGGTCGCCCGTCCGGGTCCGGTAGGTACCGGTCGCGTAGGCGCGCACCGACGTTCGAAGTGGCCCACCCATGAGTTGATGGATAGGAACGCCAAAATGTTTGCCCTTAATATCCCAAATCGCAATGTCGATCCCACTGATGGCGCAGATGGGCACTCCTTTCTGGCCCTGGTCCCGATAGGCTGCATAGAGGTCTTGCCAGATCTTCTCCGTAGAAAGCAACTCGGCGCCGACGAGCCAGGGCTTGTAGGCTTCAACCATAGCCGCCGCAGGTCCGGCTGGACCAAAACATTCGCCCCACCCCACGAGCCCCGTGTCAGTCACTACCTCCACGATGCAAGAGCCACGCGCGGTAGCTTCGCCAATGGCCCAATGGAAGGGCTTTAGCAGTTCGCAATGGATGATGTGGGTATTAACCTGTTCGATCTTCATCGGAATCAGTCCTCGTTTTTTGGCATTTGGATAAGAGCAATCAAAGGTATCGCGGCCAGCGCCAGAAAAGAAAACAGATAAAAGGCGCTGAGATACCCGTTCATCAAACTCTGGCGCGCCATTTCCTTCGAAAAGGCACCAATACCAGCCGGACTATCCAGCGACCACGCACCCATGAGGAATGGCACATCCATAATCTTATTATAGGGGGTAACTACTTCGGCGAGGCCTGCATAGCTCACCCTCGCTTCACGCAACGCCAACGTAATACAGATGGAGATGAAAATCGACGACCCCATATTACGAATTAGATGCAGAATTGCAGTCGCATCAGGCACGTAATTCGATTTAAGGGTTGAGAACGCCATGACGTTCAACGGCACCCAGATTAAGCCGACCCCCAGTCCCTGAACATAGCTGGTCCAAGCCACATCGAAGCTAGTCAAATTGATGGAGAAGCTGGCTATCATGAAGCCAGAAAAGGCCTGAAGGGAAAACCCTAAAAGCACAGGAACTCGCGGGTTTATTTTGGTTGCAAACGCCATAATCAGAAAACCTGTCAAAGTCCCCGCGCCCCGCGTCGCCAATAGCATGCCTATGACCGACTGTGGGAAGCCACGGAGTTCCTGCAAGAGCGGTGGAAATAGCACCATAGGCACGAAATTAAGCATGCCGAAGATGAAGATGATGATCATTCCTACCGTATAGTTCTTGTCCTGGAAGATTACCGGCTTCAGGAACGGTCTATCTGTTGTGAAGGTGTGTACGAAGAAGAAATACAGGGCCGTCAGAACGATCCCCGCTTCAATTAGGATCTCTAAGGACTCGAACCAACCAGCGCGTTCGCCTCGGTCCAAGATAAGCTGAGTGCCGGCGATGGCAACAGATAAGGACAAGAAGCCAAGCCAATCAAAACGGATCGACCTATCCTTAGATGTATCCTTGATCACCAACCAAATCGCCAGGATCGCGGCAAACCCAAAGGGCACGATTAAGAAGAACACCCAACGCCAACCATAGAGCTCATTGAGATAGCCGCCGACGGAGGGTGCTATGATCGGCCCTAACACCGCTCCCATGCCCCAGATCGCCAGACCAGCATGCAGGAGTTTCTTCGGGAACCGTGACATCAAAATTGCCTGAGACATAGGCAGCAATGGGGCACCAGAAAATCCCTGCACGATGCGATAGAACACCAACGCCTCTAAGCTCTCCGCCGTGCCGCAAAGGATCGAAGAAATAGTGAATATAACTGCCCCGATGAACATGATTTGTCGCGTTCCAAACCGCCCACCGATCCACCCGGCAATCGGTGTGGCGACAGCGGACGCAATGATATTTGCTGTCACCACCCAAGCCACCTGATCCGTAGTCGCAGATAGCGCACCACGAATATCGGGCAAAGCCACGTTCACGATCATAATCGCCATGGTGTAGAGGAGCGTGATAAATGTAAGCGTGAACAGCAGGACGAAGCGGGACAAAGTCAAGCCATCGCCCTCCGGCGAAGCCTTTTCCACAATGACGCTGGGGGCGGACATTAAGAGCCGCTCTACTTACCTTGGAACCGTTGCGTCAGGGCTAGAGCCTGTTTTACGATAGACGGGAGTTGCGGCTGATGGCCAGTCTCGATAGATACGGTCGCTGTCATGCCGGCACGTAACGCTAACGGCTGCTGCGGGTCGATGACGCTGAGACGTATCGGCAGGCGCTGGACAACCTTGACCCAGTTACCAGATGCGTTTTGCGGCGGCAGAAGTGCAAACTCAGCACCAGTGGCTGGCGCTATGCTGTCCACTCGAGCCCACCACGTAGCGTCCGGATAGGCATCTACTACAATCTCCGCCTCCTGGCCGACACGGATGTGGGTCAGTTTGGTTTCCTTCAGATTTGCCTCGATCCAGATGTCTTTTTCATCGACCAGCAGAACGATGGGTTCCATGGCTTCAATCACCTCACCAGGTTCGGGCTTGATTCGCGCCACAACAGCGTCTGCAGGCGAAATGATGCGGGTCCGCCGGAGGTCCAATTGAGCGCGTTCCAAAAGGGCCGCAGCTCGTTGCACGTTGGGATGAGTATCCTGAACCGCTTCTGGATCTCCGCCAAGGTCGGTGAAAAGCTTGCGCCGCTGTTCCTGGGCTGAGCGCAGTTCCTGTTCAGCGATTTGTAACTGGAACGCCGCCTCATCCAGGCGCGCAATACTGGACACGCCCGTTGCCCGAAGTTTCTTTTGACGTTCGTGGCGCGTAGTGAGGTAAACGATACGCTTTTCCGCCAAAGCGATATCTACCGATGATCGCCGGTACTCGGAGCGTAGGGACTTCAGATCCTGACGAATGGCAGCCAAACTAGCCTGCGCGGCGCGAATTGCAATCTGATATGGTTCCGGATCCAATTCGATGATTAGCTGGCCCTTCTTCACGCGCTCGTTCTCCTTAACCAGAACAAATTGCACGCGGCCATCAATTTCCGAGCTCAAGTTGTGTAGGCGCGCCTTCACGTATGCATTGTCTGTGTCGACACTCCCACCGGACATCAAATAATACTGAGCAGCTCCATAAGCAGCAAAGACAGGCACGACAAAAAGAAACAGAAAGCGTACCAAACGCCGATACCGCGGCACTGACGCGGTCGCCGGGGCTGTCTGCGGATCCGGATTTTTGCTCATTCTACCGACCCCTTGACCTGGGGGGCATCCTCAGTGAGGCCTGCCTTCATGCGCTGCAACATGTCAAACATGGATTTCTGTTCTACCACATTTAGGGGTGACAAGGCTCTGTCCAAGGTCCGCTTGGCTTCACGTCGCATGGTCTGCATGGTTGGGCCCTTTGGTTCGGATAGATAGACGCGATTGACCCGTCGGTCACTCTTGTCTGATTGGCGATAAATCCATTTTTTGGCTTCCAGACGATCCAGAAGCCGACCCAAGGTGGCGCGTTCGATATCCAGGATTTTGGCTAAATCTGACTGGCTAATTCCCTGATGGAAGAATAGATGATTGAGCACCCACCACTGTGACCGGGTTAGGCCTAGGGGCTTCATACGCCGATCGTAGGCAGTTCGCATCAAACGCGCCACATCGTGGATCAAAAATCCAAAATTGTTTTCGTAGCCCTCTTGCATAGAAAAGCGCTGCCTGAGATTGGAATAGGTTTTATCTGGGCGACGTTTTAATATGCTAGACAACAATATGCAAGGCGACAAATTATCGAAACTAAAAAAACAACCTTCAGACGGGTGTTGGCGCGTCCGCCCGGAGAAGCTTCTGATCTTTCAGATCTTGCCAAAAGTCAGCCGGGATTTCGGACTTTATATTGACAATATTTTCACGGACCCGGTCCGGCGTATCGGCGCCGGGTATGACCGCACGCACCACAGGGTGTGCCAGCGGAAATTGCAGTGCGGCCGAGGCCAAATTAACACCGTGTCGCGCGCAGACCGCCTCCATCCCGCGTACCCGATTGAGGACACCACGACCCGGTGTGCCGTAATTGTAGACCCCGGGAGCTATAGATCCTGTAGCCAAAATGCCGGACGCGAAGACTGCGCCGATAACAACGTGGGCACCGGCATCGGCACACATATCGAACTCTTCATCGAGGGCAGGCTGGTCCAGCAGCGTGTAAGGCATGGCTACTAAGAAATAGTCGACGTCGAAACGCTCCAGAAACGCCGGGATCATGCCAACATGATTAATGCCAACTCCAATCGCCTGAATTTCGCCAGTGTCTTTCAGATCCCGAAGAGCACGATACCCTCCATCGTTAGAAAGTTGATCCAGATACTTGGTCACAGTCTGCCAATCTCCGTGATGTTTTAAATCTAGATCATGAATCGCCAACGCATCTAGGGTATTCAACCCCATTCGATTAAGACTGTCTTCATATGATCGCTTCACCCCGTCACCGGTGTAATCGAAGGTCAGGTCGAACTCCAATCCGCCTTTCCAGCGGTCCATCCATTTCGAGCTCTTGAATTCGGCCAAGTCCGCTGGTCGGCGATAAATGCGACCAACCTTCGTGGCGATGGTGAACGCATCACGTGGCCTTTGACGCAGGAAGTGACCGAGTCTGTGTTCGCTTTTTGTATTGCCGTACCACGGCGCCGTATCAAAGTAGACGATGCCCTCGTTCCAGGCAGTTGCCAATGTGTTCTGCATGCCCGCATCCTCAGTGGGACCGAACGGATCACCCAAAAATACGCACCCAAGTCCAATTTTGGGGATCTGCCAGGGGCCCTGGCCCACTGTCTCTCTTTGATCAAGGTCGATTATTACGCATCCTCCTCAAGCTCGGGCTATCCGCAGCCATATGGGCTACAGAGAAAGATCTATATAGACCAACCACCGTCGATGTTCAGGGCCTGGCCTGTCGTGTAAGCGGAGTCGTCGCTGGCTAGGTATACAACCAGAGCCGCGATCTCTTCTGGATTTCCAATCCGGCCCATGGGTTGGCGGGCGACGAATTCGGCACGCGTCCTCTCGTAATCACCCTGGGAGTTGAGACGATCTTCCAGGGAAGGACTTTCAACGGTTCCAGGGCAAATAGCGTTGCATCGAATACCTTTGGTCACATAGTCAGCAGCCACGGACTTGGTCATGCCGAGGACCGCAGCCTTGGAGGCCCCATAGATAAAGCGGACTGGCACCCCCTTCTGGCTCGACGCGAGGGAGGACATATTAATGATCGACCCGCTACCGGCCGCCAGCATCCCGGGCAGGATGGCCTTCATCATCCAGTACTGGGCCTTGGCATTTAGGTTGAATGCAAATTCCCACTCATCATCCGTGCTATCAAGAATTGAGCCATGATGAACGAAGCCCGTGCAGTTAAACAGGCAATCGACAGTGCCTACCGCATCAGTGACCCGGGTGATCTCATTTGTATCCAGTACGTCCAGACGATGCACTTCGATCGCTTCCACTTCTGCTTTCAGACTTTGCAGTGCCCCCTCATTAATATCGGTGGCAATGACGCGCGCGCCCTCCGCCGCTAGTGCCACTACCGAAGCGCGGCCAATACCCTGCCCCGCCGCGGTCACCAGCACGCGTTTCCCGATCAATCGTCCAGCCATAATCCTCTCCTTTAGTCTTGAACCGGTGAGAGGTCCCGCCGGCCAATCGTATTTGCAAGCCCTTAGGCCAGCAGCCAGCCACCGTCCACGTCAATGGTCGTCCCCGTGACAAAGTCGTTTTGCACTACATAGACAATGCCTTGAGCCACTTCGTCAGCCGTGCCTGCGCGGGGAATCAGGTTGTTTTTAGTTGCTTTTGCGTAGAATTGCTTGCGCTCGTCGCCTACGAAGGACGTCATCGGCGTGTCGATGGTTCCCGGCGAAACGACATTGATCCGCTTGTTTGGCGCAATCTCACGGGCCACGGCACGGGCCAGAGCCTCGACGGCCCCGCCGACGCTTGAAAGCGACACCTGACCTGGGCGGCAATTACGTGCTGGCGCGCCACTGACCAGCGTGATGCAACCGCCATCAACGACGTGCTCAGTGCCATAGCGAACCACGTTGGCGTAACCCCAAAGCTTCTGGAAACTGTCCTGGTAGCCGTCCAAATCCATTTCCAGGAACGGCCCGATGGCGCGGGAGCCGCCAGTGGCGGCGCTGATCAGGATGTCGATTGGCGCACATGCGGCGCACACCTTGGCCACAGCATCCCGATCCGTAACATCGCATTGCATCGTGGTGATTCCATCGGGCAAGTCACCGGCCCGGTCTGGGTTGCGACTAATCGCGATCACGCTCGCGCCCAGCGCGGCCAGCTGTTTAGCGGCCGCCAACCCAATGCCCGACGTGCCGCCAAAGATCACGGCCTTTTTACCCGATACGTCCATCATCAATCTCCTTTGCTTTCCTTCGTAGTCCGGCCCGCAATCCAAGGCCGATGAAAATTTGAGGCCTATTTATGTCCGACCCACATCTACCAAGCAACCTCGATTCGATACCCTAACCGCCACGAAAATACTGATTTATATTGCGCATATGACGGATTTCGAACCCCTAAAGAGCCTGTATCCCTGGGAATTTTGAGTGATACACTAATGGATGGATTATTGAGTTACCGTCTACAAGGTCCTAAAATCTGTTCGATTAAATCGTCAAACTTTTCCGTTTGGTGAGGTTACGGTTTGACCTCGAATAGGGTGGTAATTAGGTGATACATCCGAGAATAGAGGCGAAAAATCCTTACTCGAAAGCGGCCTAAAGGCAGCTCCGCGGTATTTCTAATCACTGAGTTAAAAAGGCCGTCGCCATGGTTTCCAATACCCAGGAGTTTCGAATCGCGATCGTGCCCGGCGACGGCATCGGCCACGAGATTATGGACGCGTGCATCGCGGTTCTCCGCGCCCTCGAGCGTAAGCACGGCCTTAGCTTCCATTGCTCCGACGTGGAAGCCGGCGCTGAATATTATGCCCGCAGCGGCACGGACATCACCGATGAGGATTTTACGGCGCTCGGCACCGCTGATGCGATACTGTTTGGCGCCATCGGCCATCCAGATATTCGGTGGCCAGATGGCACAGAAATCGCGCCGCACCTAAGAATGCGGACGGAATACGGCCTGATTGCTGGTCTCCGGCCGGTACGAGCCTTCCCAGGCCTGCCAATTCCCTTAAAGGACCCGCGGGCCCAAGAAATTGATATCGTGATCATCCGGGAGTCCACCGAAGGGCTTTTTGCCTCGCTTGGTAAGGGCACTATTGAGGACGACCGTATCGCCAAGGAGACGCTGGTTATAACCCGTGATGTCTGCGAGCCCTTGTTCGACGAAGCCTTCCGCCTGGCTCGCCAACGGAAATCGAAGGGCAGCCCTGGTCGGGTCACCTGCGTCGACAAATCCAACGTATTCACGGCGATGGCCTTCTTTCGCAAGATCTTCGATGAGCGCGCAGCGCTGAATGTGGACATATCGACGGACTACAGCTACGTCGACGCCGCTGCCTTGGACCTGGTGCGGAAGCCCTGGGAGTTCGACGTCATGGTCATGGAAAACATGTTCGGCGACATCCTCTCCGATCTGGGCGCGGGAATCGTTGGCGGGATGGGTTTTGCGCCATGCGCGGAACTAGGCCCCGACCACGGCTTGTTCCAGCCGGCCCACGGGACGGCACCGGATATTGCCGGTCAGGACAAGGCCAATCCCACAGCCATGTTGTTCTCGGCCAAGATGATGTTGGACTGGCTCGGCGAACGCCACGATGTTCAGGCCTGCCGCGACGCGGCCGACGACCTGACCTGCACAATCGAGGACCTATTTTCGACCGGCGACGTTGTGCCAATGGAACTAGGCGGCACCGACGGCACCACTTCCTACGCTAACAAGGTGCTGACGAAGCTGGGGTAGGCGTCAGTAGGTCGCCCGACCACCCGAAATATCGAACACACCACCCGTCGTAAAGGAATTCTCTCTCGACGCCATGAAGGCGACCATGGCGGCGATCTCTTCTACCAGAACAAAGCGTCCGCGCGGAATTTTTGAAAGCATATAGTTGATATGCTCCTCGGTGATCTGGTCAAAAATGGCCGTCTTCGCAGCCGCCGGCGTCAGACAATTCACAGCAATATCGTGCTCCGCCAATTCTTTGCCCAAGGACTTGGTCATAGCTATGACACCGGCCTTCGAGACGGAATAGGCGGACGCCATCGGGTTTCCTTCCTTGCCAGCGATAGACGCAATATTAACGATTCGCCCGTAACCATTTTTGATCATCGTCGGGATAACCGCGCGGCAGCAATGGAAAGGACCGTTCAAGTTGATAGCCATCACCTGGCCCCACTCTTCGTCCGTGTATTCCCAAGTGGTCATGTTGGCGCCGGCCACACCCGCGTTGTTGACCAGAATATCGATGCGGTCCATGTCGGTTATCACTTGGCTCACCGCATCATCAACATTGGCGACATCGGTCACGTCTACGTCATAGGCCTTGATCTCACCGGCACCGGACAATTCCTCGACCGTATTATTGGCCAGCGTTGTGTCCGGGTCCCAAACCGCGACCTTCGCACCGCTCTCCAGAAACCGCTTCGCGCAGGCCTTGCCGATGCCTTGCGCCCCCCCGGTAATCACGGCCACTTGGCCGTTCATGTCAAATTGCGTCGCCATAGCGGCGTTCTCCCTTTGCTTATCTAAGTCAGGTTCAGCCGTTATCGGCCACGACCAACTGGTTTTGCTCACCCAGACCGTCGACACCCAAGCGCACCTCATCACCCACCTTTAGATAAACCGGCGGGTTCATACCGGCGCCAACGCCCGGCGGCGTGCCCGTGGAAATGACGTCGCCCGCTTGCAGGGTGAATAGGTTAGAGAGATAGCTGACAATATGCCCCACGCTGAAAATCATGGTCGACGTGTTTCCGTCTTGATAGCGCTTGCCATTGACCTCAAGCCACAGCCCTAAGCTCTGCGGATCACCCGCTTCATCCTTGGTGACCAGCCACGGGCCAGTGGGACCGAAGTTGTCGCAAGCCTTGCCCTTGACCCACTGGCCGGTGCCTTCCAGTTGGAAGTTTCGCTCCGAAACATCGTTTACAACGCAATAACCAGCCACGTAATCGAGGGCGTTAGCCTCATCTATATATTTTCCATCCTTGCCGATGACAACGCCCAGTTCCACTTCCCAATCCAGCTTGGTGGATGTACGCGGCACGATGATATCGTCATCGGGGCCGCAAATGGCTGAGTTGAACTTAGCAAACAGGATGGGCTCTTCAGGAATAGGCATGCCTGTCTCCTCGGCATGATCCGTGTAGTTCAAGCCAATGCACATGAATTTGCCGATGTCACCGACGCAGGCACCCAGGCGCGGATCACCGTCCACGGCCGGCAGGGACGCAGGATCGATAGCGGCTAGCTTGGCCAATCCATCCACCGAAATTGAGGCTCCATTGATATCGTCCACATAAGCGGAAAGATCACGGATGGTGCCATCCGCATCCATCATGCCTGGCTTTTCCTGGCCGCGGGGGCCGTATCGCAAGAGTTTCATAGTTTTATCCTTTCATGCTTCCCAGCCATGAGCTGGCAAATGGCCGGGGGCTAGATCCAGTAAATTTGCAAGAACTATATAACGGTCTCCGGCGGCCAAGGAAATGCGTCAGTCAGGCCTTTTTCTGTTCCCGGGCCCTTGCGCAAGAAGGCTCGAGGACTGACACTAGAAAATCAAATAAGAACAATATAAAGCTAGATCGGGAGGGACGAAACGATGGCCGACGACAAAAAGAAACTGCGAAGCCAATGGTGGTTCGACGACCCTCACGACATCGGCATGACCGCAATGTATGTGGAGCGTTATTTAAACTTCGGCATCACTCGCGAGGAACTGCGTTCGGGCCGACCCATTATCGGAATCGCCCAGACAGGCAGTGAACTGTCGCCGTGCAACTATATTCATACCCAAATCGCACCCAGGATCCGCGACGGCATTCGCGACGCAGGCGGTATCCCGCTGGTTTTTCCCGTCCATCCCATCCAGGAAACGGGTAAGCGGCCGACGGCCAAATTGGATCGAAACCTCGCTTACATGGGCCTGGTAGAAATTCTTCACGGTTATCCCTTTGACGGCGTAGTGCTGACCACGGGCTGTGACAAGACCACGCCAGCTTGTCTAATGGCCGCGGCGACGATGGACCTACCAGCTATCGTTTTGTCCGGCGGACCTATGCTTGATTCCTATTGGAAGCAGAAACTTGCCGGGTCCGGCATGGCGCACTGGGAGGCGCGCAAGGAATATGCGGTGGGCAACATGGACGATGATGACTACATCGACATGGCCGTTTCCCAGGTCCCTAGTACCGGTCACTGTAATACCATGGGCACGGCAACAACCATGAACAGCATGGCCGAAAGTTTAGGCATGTCTTTACCAGGCTGCGCAACCATTCCCGCGCCCTACCGGGAACGCGCCGCCATGGCGTATCACACGGGTAAGCGGTCCGTCGATTTGGTCATGAATGACATTCGGCCGTCCACCATTATGACCCGCGACGCCTTTGAAAACGCTATTGTTATGAATACGGCCTTGGGCGGCTCCACCAATGCCCCCATCCATATCAATGCCATTGCCCGCCACGTGGGTGTCGACCTCACCATTGATGACTGGGAAACGGTCGGTTATGACGTGCCGCTGGTAGTCAACATGCAACCAGCCGGCGAACACCTGGGAGAAGCGTTCCATAGGGCCGGTGGCGTCCGCGCCGTCATGCATGAGATGTTAAAGGCCGGCAAACTGAACGGCGATGCCATGACGGTAGCCGGCACGACGGTCGCGGAGAACGCCCGCGAAGCGCTCGACCGCAACGTCATCAAACCACATGACGATCCCATGATGGACAATGCGGGTTTCCTCAACATGTCGGGAAACCTGTTTGATTCAGCAATCATGAAGACCTCAGTCGTCGATGATGATTTTCGGACCCGGTTCCTGTCTAACCCGGACGACCCCAACGCTTTCGAAGGTAAGGCCTGCGTGTTCAATGGCTCGGAAGATTACCACGAAAGGGTCAACGATCCGGACTTAGGCATGACCGAGTCCTCCATCCTGGTCATGCGCTACGCTGGGCCCATTGGCTGGCCTGGCGCGGCGGAAGTGGTCAACATTCAGCCCTCCGACGCGCTCCTGAAAGCGGGTATTCGGTCGCTGCCAACCATCGGCGATGGACGACAGAGCGGCACGTCTGGCAGCCCCTCGATCCTTAACGCTTCGCCGGAAGCCGCTGAGGGTGAAGGGCTGGCGCTGTTGAAGCATGGAGATACCATCCGCGTCGACCTCAACAAGCGAACCGTAAACATGCTGGTGTCCGACGAAGAATTAGAAAAACGACGCAAAGACTTGAAGAATACGATCGCCCCGAGTCAAACGCCTTGGCAAGAGATCTACCGCAATACGGTAGGGCCGTTGGCCACAGGGGGCTGCATGGAATTGGCGACGGCCTATCAGAAGGTCTACCGGACCAAGCCGCGTAACAATCACTAGGCCGGATCGGTATTCATGTCGTATCATCCTTCCATTGCTCTCATTGGCGAGTGCATGATCGAGCTCCGCGAAACGCACCGCGGCGACTTAACTCGCAGCTACGGCGGAGACGTGTTGAACACCTCAATCTATCTCAGCCGTCTAATGGGCGAGGATGCGAAAGTCCGTTTCACAACGCTTCTTGGCGAAGATCCTTTCAGCGCCGAGATGGCCGTTGCCTGGGAGAGAGAGGGGATCGACTGCGATACAGTTGGACGCGTTACGGAGAGGAACGTCGGGCTCTATTTTATTCGCACCGACAAAACCGGCGAACGCTCTTTCCATTACTGGCGCGGCCAATCAGCGGCTCGGGAGATTATGGACAGCGATTGGACTAGTTTGCGCGCCCAGGCCATGGGCTCGGACTGGATCTATTTGTCGGGGATCACCTTGGCGATCCTGGATGATACGGGCCGCAAAAGGCTACTATCCGAATTGGCTATAGCGCGAGAACGCGGAGCTCATATCGCCTTCGATGGCAACTTTCGATCGGCCCTTTGGGCGAACCCTTTAGCTGCGACTACTTGGCATGAGCAGACCTGGAATTTGTGTTCTCTAGCGCTCACTGGTGTCGAGGACGAAGCAGCCGTGTTCGGCGATGCAACGCCAGAGGCCAGCCTGGACCGCCTTCGAGATCATGGGATCGCCGAAATCGTTATCAAGCGTGGACAGCAATCAATCCTAATGCACGCCGACGATAAGAACCAATCCATCAAGGTGATGCCGGTTGGCAATGTCGTCGACACCACAGCGGCAGGCGATGCCTTCAATGCCGGCTACCTGGCAGCGCGGCTCAAAGACCACTCCTCGGCTGATTCCGCTCGTATCGGAGCGGCGTTAGCGGCGGAGGTAATCCAGCATACTGGTGCAGTGATCCCAAACGTGCACATGCCGACACTCTTTTAATTGGAAGTTGGAGACATGGACGATATCCGAGACATTCTCAACTCTAACCTGATAGTACCCGTGGTTATCTTGGACCGGGTAGAGGATACTGCGCCCCTGTGTGAAGCACTTTTGCAGGGAGGAATCCAGGCCATCGAAATAACACTACGCACCGAGGCCGCCATGGCCGCCATCGGCGAAGCCGCGAGACGCTTTCCGGACATGACCGTTGGTGCCGGCACACTTCTAAACGCTGATCAGGTTAAACAGGTCATGGATTTGGGGGCGAAATTTGGAGTCAGTCCAGGGTCGACCTCAGCGCTCCTAGATGCTGTTTCCACCAATGAATTTCCGTTTCTGCCAGGTGGGTCAACCATGTCCGAATTCATGGCGCTAGCAGAAGCCAGTTTTGTGGTGCAAAAATTCTTTCCTGCCGGCCCGGCTGGCGGTCCGGCATTTTTGAGAAGTGTGGCATCTCCGCTGGCCGACATCAGCTTTTACCCAACGGGCGGGATCAACGCGGACAATGCAGCGGACTATCTGTCGCTTCCCAATGTCATCGCGGTGGGTGGTTCATGGTTTGTTAGTGCTGATCGCATCAGAGACGGCGGCTGGGCCCAAATCACAAACGACACGAGGGACATAGTTAAGCGTTTCAGTAACGCCAAAAATTGTTGAGGACGCCACGACGGATAGGAGCGAACTAGTTTTAAGGCAGGGGCTTTGGGACCGACATCTTGTAGGTTGAGATGCAATTAGCTCGATGCACTACCTCGAAGGGCTTTGTAACCCAGCGCTTCGCCCCAAGCCATATCCCAATCCTGAGCGAGCATGTCGGTCTGTGCGTCCGACTTAAAGAACTTATTTGGCACTTGGAACATGGCTAGGAACAGGCCGCCTTCCGGCGACCAGGCTTTGTGGCGGCTGCCCGCTGGTCGCCAGACGAAATCGCCTTCCTTACACTCCCCTTCGGGACAAACTAGGTGACCCTCCAAAACATAGGTCTGCTCAATCAACATGTGTTCGTGGTCTGGCAATTCAGCGCCGGGCAACATCCGCACGAGGGCTGTCAGGAGCCCCGTCTCCTTGTCTATCAACAGTGTTTTCACAGTGATACCCTCAAAATCGGTCTTCTCCCATGGCAGCTGAGTGATCTAAACGAAGCGTGACGCAAGATTGTCAAGGCCATTATGATTGGCATGCGGTGTGATGGCGGTGGTCATGGTTCTCTCCCTATCCGCTTCTCAATTGCAGAATACTAACATCATTTCGATGCTCAATCCGCCGCATAATCCTTTAAAACATCTGCATCTGGCTCTATACCCAGGCCCGGGCCATCCGGAACTGTGAACATCCCGTTCTTGGGTGCGATTGCGCCACCATAGATGCATGCCTCACGCTCCAGATAGAACCATTCGGCGAGGCCACTATTTGGCACGCTGGCCATGAGATGAAGGGTTGCCAGGAACCCAGGCCCAAAATAAGGCGCGTGCGGCATCATGGAAACTCCATGGGTTTCCGCTAGCACGGCGACCTTTCGGGCTTCGGTGATGCCGCCCACCTTGGTCACGCTGGGTTGGAGATAGTCAGCTGCACCCGCATCGATCATCTGTTTGAACTGAAAGGCCGTACAAGCGTTTTCTCCAATCGCAACCGCTACACCGGTCTCCGCCCGGAGTCGAGCTAGAGCGACGAAATCCTCCGGAGGAAAGATTGGCTCCTCCAGCCAATAAACATCAAGGTCTTTGAAGGCTAGCGCCATGCGCTTCGCCTTTTCTGGTGTCCAAGGGCAGTTTGTGTCGACCATGATAGGAAAATCAATACCAGCCGCATTGCGCGCCGCTTCCACTTCGGCAACACCTGTCTCGTGTAACTTCACATAGCAGTAGCCTTCGTCGATGCTCTGCTTGGTTTTCTCTGCAACGATGTCCGGATCAGAATAATTGAAAAGGCTCGAATAGCCTGGGATATCATTACGTAACCGACCACCCATTAATCGGCAGAGTGGCAGACCGGCAGATTTCCCCGCCGCGTCCCAAAGTGCTATATCAAGACCCGATAAGGCGAACATGGTTATACCATAACGACCGAACAGATGCAGACGGCGTTGAAGGTCCGTCATCAACGCAGAAATGTCCTCTGCGTCTTTGCCAATGGCTATCGGCGCGACCATCTTATCGACCGCCATATGGACGGCTTCACGACAGTGATAGGCGAAGGCGTCGCCCCATCCGATGGTACCGTCTTCCATTTCAACGCGCACCAGTACGGAGTCGAGTGTTCTCCATTGTTGCCCGCTAAGCTCCCAAGCCGGCCCACCGCTAGAAAATGGAATTTTTAAGGGAACAGACCGGATGTCGGCTATTCTCATTGGACGGCTCCATTACTTGGCGCCGGCAACGGTAACCCAATTAAAGAAGGTTAGAAAGGATGGTGTTGTTGTGTATGCCTAGATACCAATCAACGGCTGCACCATACGCGCTCCCAAACTTTTGAAGCGGAGCGGTGCGTCGGTCACGGCCAAACAGATACAATCTTCACCCAAAGTAGCGTAAGGCTGGTGGTCGATACTCTCATCCGCCTCTTGCAAATCACCTCGCCGGTATGTACCCGTTGAGTCAGAGAAAGCGCCCGAAAGGACAAGGGTCAATTCCAGCCCACCGTGAGAGTGAGACGGCACCGGCCGGCCAGCCGGAATTCGGAGCAATCGGGCGGTCGTTCCGTTATCTTCGGTGGGGACGAGACATTGATAGGCACCGAAGCCCAACCGCTGCCATTTCACGGAGTTGACATCACCGCCCAAATAACTGCGGAGGGGTTCTGGAAAAATTGGATTGGGGTCCGCGCTGTCAGCAAGGCCTCGGGCTGGCGCAATATCGTCATCCTCTGCAATCGTTGCGGCAACGATGCTCTCAAACAGGCTTCCCTCAACCGGTTCGGGCGCGACGTCCGATACCAGATGGCCACCAACCGATTCAAGTTCGTTGACCGTCCGACGACAAGAGGGACAAAGAGCAAGATGGGCCGCCACAGCAAGGCTCCAGGTTTCCGCAAGGGATCCAGCCGCGTAATCAAGCAAAAGCTCTTCACCTGGATGATGGGAAATGGTCATTCATTTTCTCCAATAATCGATCGGATATTCTTCAGAGCCAGACGGATCCGTGATTTCACGGTACCGAGGGGTATATCCAGTACCTCCGCGATTTCTGGATGTGCCTTATCCTCAAAGTAAGCAAGTTTCAACACTGCGCGCTGTTCGTCTGAGAGATTTGCCATGGCCTTGTGAAGCCGACCAGCGTCTTGAGATTGACTAATCATTTCGACCGCCAGAGGCTCAGGGTCAGGAACAAAGGCAGGATCGTTCATGTCTGGTTCTGGCCTGTTGGACTTTCGGATGTGATCTATACGCATGTTTCGTGCGATTGTGAAAATCCATGTCGAAGCAGCGGCCCGAGCCGGATCATACTGATTGGCCTTCCGCCAAATCTTTACCATAGTTTCCTGGACCACTTCCTCAGCCATTTGTGGGCTAGTTCCCTGACCCATCAGAAATGCTTTCAAACGCGGTGCGAAGTGATCAAAAATCGCACGGAATGCTGACTGATCTTTTTGACCGACCTTAACAAGGCACTCGCTTAAGTCCTTCGAAGTTTGATCTGGGTCAATTGTATTCACCGACCTCTCCCCTCCTGCGCTAACGGGCGTCGAGAGGCGCTCCCGATCAGCAACATTTGGCTGGTCTTCGACACGGGATTCCAACGCAGAACAAAGATCTGGTTCAAATGGAGTTTCTACTATTGCACTATCAAACATGCACGTGATACGAGGTCGATTTAGTGTCGGATCACCCAAAAAGCAAATTTTTACCCGCTTGTTGATCTAATTAGTGCGCAAATCTGTATCTAATTCGGGAACTGTGGTAATGGGTTTTCTGATAATTTGACACGAATTTGGGTTGGTATTGTGAATCACAGCCGAGCTTTACCGGAACGACCTCTTAAAATCGCAGTGATAGGTACTGGTGTCGCGGGCTTGGCTGCAGCGTGGCTGTTGAATGTTCGGCACTCAATTACGGTTTATGAGCAAAACGACTGGATAGGTGGTCATTCGCATACCGTAGACGTGCATTCCGCGCACGGTCCCATTCGTGTTGACACCGGTTTCATTGTTTACAACGAAGTTAGCTATCCAAACTTAGTGGCTCTGTTTAACTATTTTGGGGTCCCCACGAAACCCAGCGAGATGTCTTTTTCCGCTTCTCTGGAGTCTGGAGGTTTTGAATATGCCGGCACAAATTTGAACGGGCTGTTTGGTCAGCGTAGTAACATCATCAGTCCGCGATTTTGGCGTATGCTAAAAGACATCATGCGTTTTTACAGAGAGGCACCATCAGTTCTCAACCGCCCGGCCGACAACACGTTGAGCCTTGGAGAGTATTTGGAGCGCGAAGGGTATGATCAACGGTTTGTCGATGACCATCTTATGCCCATGGGTGCCGCCATTTGGTCAACCACAGCAGCCGATATGGCGGCCTATCCAGCGCAAGCTTTTGTTCGCTTCTTTCAAAGCCACGGATTATTGTTACTAAAGAACCGGCCGCAATGGCGGACTGTGGAAGGCGGTAGTTACGAATATGTCCGACGTCTTACAGAGAGCTATCGCGAGCGGATCCGCTTAGTTGCAGTGAAAAACGTCGTGCGCAAGAAAGACAAAGTGATGGTGACCGACCGTGACGGTGGAACAAACGCCTACGATCACGTCGTATTTGCCAGCCACGCCGACGAAACCCTGCGTATGATATCGGACCCGAGTTCAGAGGAACGCCGCCTGTTAGGTGCCTGGCAGTACACCTCAAACCGCGCCGTCTTGCACAGCGATCCCTCATTGATGCCAAAGCGCCGTCAAGTTTGGTCTAGTTGGAATTTCCTCGAAGGCGATGCCAATGCCAAACTCTGCGTCACTTATTGGATGAACCGACTGCAGGCCCTCGAAACAGATGAATCTCTCTTCGTGACATTAAACCCAATCCGCGAGCCTCAGGCCAATGCAAAGCACAACGAATTTATTTATACTCATCCCTATTTTAACCAGGCAGCCCTTGCTACCCAGCGAGAACTCTGGTCGCTTCAGGGCGGCCGAAGAACATGGTTCTGCGGAAGTTACTTTGGTTATGGCTTCCACGAGGATGCTCTGCAATCAGGCCTTGCAGTGGCTGAGCAGTTGGGAGGGGTCCCGCGCCCTTGGCGGGTTACAGAGCAAAGCGGACGTATTCATCTTCAGTCTCAGAAGGAGGGCGTTTCTGCGTGACCCTGCACTCCGCCATTTATGAGGGAGCCGTCGTTCATGACCGCCTTCGGCCCAAACGGCATCGGCTGAAATATCAGGTCTACTCTATGTTGCTAGATATTGACGAGCTGCCAGATTTGGCCCGCCGCTTTTGGCTGTTTGGCTACAACAGCTGGGCTCCCCTAGCTTTCTATGATCGCGACCATGGTCTAGCAAACGGATCTCCCTTGCGGCCGTGGGTGGAAAATCATTTGATGAAGGCTGGTTTGCCAATCGATGGAGGCCCCATACGTCTGCTCTGTTATCCCCGGGTATTCGGCTACGTGTTTAATCCGCTCAGTGTCTACTTTTGCTATAATCAGGATGGTAAATTGCGAGCGACGCTGTACGAAGTTTGTAACACGTTCGAAGAGCGTCATACCTATGTCATCGCGGTCCACGAAAACTATGAGCGGGTGATCCGTCAACGGGTGCCAAAAGCCATGTATGTATCGCCCTTCATCGGTATGGATGCCGCTTATCACTTCCGAATTGTGCCGCCGTCAGATCGCACTATCGTTGTAATTCGTCAGGAAGACACGGAGGGGCTACTATTGGCAGCCTCTTTCGTCGGAACTCGACAGAAAATATCCGGTTGGTCACTGATGAACGTTCTGTGCCGCTTTCCCCTTCTCACGGTTAAGATTATGTTTGGGATACATTGGGAGGCGCTTCGGCTGTTGCTCAAAGGACTTAAAGTATTCGTTCACGAGCCAGCCGCGAACCCCATTGATAGTAGTATCGGTCATCCCACAACCTCGAAGTTCTAGATCATCATGAACCATTCCCTGACCTCCGCGGCGTCGTTGTTTAATCGTGGGTTGCTGTCAGCTGTTATCGGCTGGAGATTGTGGCTGTTTCGGACCTGGGTGGCGCACCTGCCCGTGGGGCAGCTGACGGTTACGTTCCCCTCCCAACGCCGCGAGACTTTCAATGGCGCTGGGCCGGGGCCAGACGCTCATCTCGACATTCATGATATGCGCGTCGTAAACAGGCTGATGAGCGCAGGGGATCTGGGCTTAGCTGAATCGTACATGAGCGGAGAATGGTCAACACCAGATCTATCGGCGCTCTTACGCTTTGGACAAGCGAACGAACAGGCACTAGGAACAACGCTACAGAAAACAACGCTGCACCGATTGTTCGACCGACTCCTCCACGCTCGGCGCTCCAACACGCGACGCGGCAGCCGTCGCAATATCGCCGCCCACTATGACCTCGGCAATGACTTCTACGGTCACTGGCTTGACCCATCCATGACTTATTCGTCGGCGCTGTTTGAGTCCTTGGACGAGCCGCTAGCACCCGCACAACGAAGGAAGTACCTGCGCCTTGCCTCGCAATTGGACCTTCAGCCTGGTGATCGAGTGCTAGAAATTGGATGTGGTTGGGGCGGGTTCGCTGAGATTGCCGCCGGAGAATTCGGCTGCAACGTGATTGCTTTGACCCTATCTCGAGAGCAAGCTGCCTATGCCCGAGATCGGGTGGAGCAAGCGGGTCTCTCCGATCATATAGAGGTCAGGTTGCAGGACTATCGAGACGTCCAAGGAAAATTCGACAAAATTGTGTCCATAGAGATGTTCGAGGCGGTTGGCGAACGTTACTGGTCTGTCTATCTCGACACCCTGCGCGAGCGCCTAGCCCCCCGCGGAAAGGCCGCCTTGCAGATAATAACGATGGATGACGCCTATTTCGAAGACTACCGGCTTAACCCAGAATTCATCCAACGCTATATTTTTCCGGGAGGCATGTTGCCCGGATCCAGTCTCTTCCAGAAGGCCGCAGCAGCAGCTAGTTTAGCAATCTCCGATCGATTCACCTTCGGTCAATCCTACGGAGAAACCTTGCGTCGCTGGGATATGGCGTTCCAAAACGCTTGGCCCACAATTAAAACCCTAGGATTTGACGATCGTTTCTACCGTATGTGGCGTTTCTATCTTTGTTACTGCGAAGTTGGATTTGATACCGGGCGCATCAACGTCGCACATTTTACGCTTAACCACGCATGAGTCTCTCATCAGCGGCACCCTTGAGCCGGCCTACCCTCCTGGCCTTCGCGTCACCGGCTTTCGTCATCGCCCTGCCGACCATTCCGGTTTA
>MDTD01030045.1_pt1 | contig 22988 bp, 24 predicted proteins | sample 811221 | NCBI WGS metagenome assembly MDTD01 (sample SAMN05326646, study PRJNA326480) | marine metagenome | isolation source: seawater | place: Pacific Ocean: South West | collected 2011 | reverse complement strand
ACCGTAAACACGAGCAATACCGTCTCCAATTTGAAGAACAGTACCAACTTCTTGTAACTCTGCTTCAGTTTTTAAGCCAGCCAATTGCTCTCTTAAAATTGCTGATACTTCTGCTGGTTTTACTTCTGCCATTATAACTAGTTTTTAACTTTTCTAAATATTAATAATCTTTCATATATGTATTCTTACTGAATTCTTTTTCCAATTCAGCAAGTTTTCTGCTTATGCTTGCATCAACTTGTTTGTCACCTATTGTTAAAACAAATCCTCCAATTAAAGAAGGATCAATTTCTTCGATAATTTCGACATCTTTTTCGTATGCAGTTCTAACCAACTCAGTAACCTTAAATTTGAAATCATCGTTTAAACCGTCTACAGATTTGATTACGGTTCTCAAAACATTTTTATGACTTAAATATTGATCTTCAAAAGCAAAAGAAATATCATTAATTAATGATTCCCTTCCCTTATTGGTTAGAATATTGATGAAGTTTTTGGTTAAATCAGAAAGTTTGGAACCAAAAACAGCATTTAAAACAGCAAGTTTTTTATCTGCTTTTACAACTGGACTTTGCAACAACAAAACCAGCTCTTTTGATTCAGCACAGGTTGCACGAATTAAATCCATATCCGATTTCACAAGTTCAAGAGAATCTTGTTCAATAGAAAGTTGAATTATAGATTTTGCGTAACGTACTGCAGCTCTCGCGTATGCCATTTTAATTTAAGTTTACGTCTTCTACTAAATTGTTTACTAAAGCTTCCTGCTTTGATTTGTCGTCTAATTCAGCGGTTAAAATTTTCTCTGCAATTTCAAGTGAAAGTTTTCCTACCTGATTTTTTAATTCAGTAACTGCCTTCATTCTTTCATTAGCAATTTGCTCATTTGCAAGAACTAGAATTCTATCCGCTTCTTCTTTAGCCTGACCTTTTGCTTCTGAAACAATAGCATCTTTAGCCTCTTTAGCTTCTCTAAGGATAACGTCTCTTTCTTCTCGAGCTTGCTTTAAAAACTCTTCGTTCTGAGCAGTTAACGATGCCATTTTTTCTTCAGCTTCCTTAGCCGAATCCAAAGCTTTTTTTATACTTTCTTCTCTACTGTTAACAGCACCCAAAATTGGTTTCCACGCAAATTTTCTTAACAAGAAAAGAAGTGCCAAAAACAATAATGTTTGCCAAAAAAATAAACCTACTGAAAATTCTGCTATTAGTTTTTCCATGAAAACTTATGATTAGATTTTAATTAATTTAAGAAACAAGAGCTGCAGCCAATCGCTACAACTCCTGTTAGATTTTTTACACTGCAAATAAAGCTGCAAATCCAATCCCCTCGATAAGAGCGGCTGCGATTAACATCGCAGTTTGAATTTTGTTAGTAGCTTCAGGCTGCCGTGCAATTCCCTCCATCGCTGCACCACCGATTTTACCGATTCCAATTCCGGCACCGATTACGATAAGTCCAGCTCCAATGATTTTTGGGATTTCAATAGCTGCTTCTTCCATAGTAAATATATATTAAAAGTTAAACATTCAAAGTTAGTGAGCGTGCTCATGATCATGTTCCTCTACTGCCATTCCAAAATACAAAGCAGTCAGCATTGTAAAAATGTAGGCTTGCAAAAACGCAACCAAAAGCTCAATCAACGATAAAAATACTGTTAGTCCCAAAAATGCGCCTCTGGCGAACCAATTTTGAAAAACAAACAACAATCCAATCAAACTCATAAGAACAATATGCCCTGCTGAAATATTCGCATACAAACGAATTAAAAGAGCAAAAGGCTTAATAAACACCCCAAGTAATTCAATTGGCATAAGTATGAATTTCATGGGTGTAGGAACACCCGGCATCCAAAAAATATGTTTCCAGTAATCTTTTTTACCTGAAAAAGTTGTAATTACAAAAGTCATTATCGCCAATGCAGTAGTCACCGCAATGTTTCCAGTAACATTGATACCAAAAGGAGTTAAACCTGTAAGATTGATGAACCAAATGAAGAAAAATACCGTGAGTAAATAACTCATGTAACGAGAATAATACTTTTCCCCAATATTTGGGATTGCTATTTCGTCACGAACGAAAATTATTATTGGTTCAACAAACTTACCAAAACCTTTAGGAAGTAATGAAGTTTTGTAGTTTTTAGCCATTCTTCCAAACAAGAAGAAAATAAGAATAGATACTAATACTACACTTAAAACACTTTTTGTAATTGAAATATCAAATGGCATAGCATTTGTTGGATGTTGACTATCATCTAAAGTTATAGTACCCTCAGAATCTGTTTTGTATATTTTTCCGTGATACAATTTGTAATAATTACCATTGGATTCGGCAACAGCTTCACCGTGATGAAATTTAGAGGACATAAACATGTGAAGACCTCCGTCAATCAAAACAACAGGTAGAGGAAAACCGTAATGTTTATCATCCTCCTTTTTTTCACCTTTTATAGTGAACAAATGAAAATCATGTGCATCTTGTAAGTGATGCTGAATATCTTGTTTAATTTTTGATTTTCTCTCCGCTTTTGCCTCATCAGTAAGTTGTTCTTCAGAACAACCATATATATTTAGTACTAAAACTAAAAGGAGTGATAACTTTAAAAACTTACTCATATTCTGCTAAATCTAGTGTCTCTTATGAAAACTAGGTGCAAAAATACGAATAAAAAACGATTGGGAAAGCGTATTTGAATATTTTTTAAAAAAAACAAAATTGGTATGAAACCACTTATTCTTTAAGTACTCTGGACATGGTGAAAATTTCACCAAACAAAGCGAATGCATAAGGAATTATTAACGTTAAAAATTCTCCTCCATCAATTTCACCGTCCGAATTGAAATACGATTTAAACAGAAGATAAAACACCACAAATTTGAAAAAGCTAGTATACATAAATATAAAGCCTAAACTGTTTATGTGTTTTTTTAACGATAACATCAAAACAATAAAAGAGGCATACCCCAAACAAAAATTCAACACATACGACTCTACGATTCTATTCGAAAAGATTGGTTCTCCGACAAAATATTTGAAGCCTGCGTGTAGGCAAAAAACAACTGCCAACAAAAAAATCAAAAACACAAAAAAACTACCCAGCCTTTTTCGAATCGTCCTTTTTATTTTCATCCAATTGTTTATTTATTTTATTTACTTGACGTAAAAGGTTAACTAATGAAATCGTCACCGCCAGCAGGGTAAAGATAATAGTAAACCAATTTTTATCCATCGGATACTTTCCATCCAACCATTTACCAAAATAAGCACCCACAAAAATCGTCCCTCCCATCTGGAAGGCTATTGCAGAAAAACGCGCATAATATTTAAGAGATCCGCTTTCCATATAAATTGCTTTTTAAAAATGTAATCAGTTAGAATACGACAAGAGGAAAGAAACGTTTTGTATATTTTACAACTTGCATATTGTTACACTAACTCAACTCATCAAAAACCAACTTAATGGAATTGTAAGAATTTGACCTTATTTCACCATACCTTTCCGGTAAAAACCACTCTACTCGTTCGATACCCTCCTCGGTTTGAGGCACCAAATTACCATTGAATTTTGTAACCATTCTGTACCAATATGTCCGCTTTAAAACCCATTTCCCTTTTTTCGTTTGATAGCAATGATATGTGCTCGGCAGCTCGTTTATTATTTCCAATCCTGATACTCCACACTCCTCCTCTACCTCTCTAACAGCGCAATTTTCAATATCTTCCCCTCTCTCCAGCTTACCTTTGGGTAAGTCCCATTTTCCATTTCTAAAAATCACTAAAATCTCTCCCGTTGAATTCGAAACGACGCCACCAGCCGCAATAATGTTTTTAAAAAAAGATTGTAAAGACTCCCATTCTCGCATTGGATTATTAGTTATAACTTCTATTCCTTGAACACCCTCCTTTTCCGCGGTAAGAATTATTCTCTTTACATCCTCAGCGTTAGAAAACTGTTCATAACTTCCTTCTTTTTGAGGTTTTTTGTGTATTAAAACAGGCTTATCGTAAATAAAAACTTTATACATTTGCACAATGATTTTAAATCTGGAAACTGCAGCAAAAGTAGCAGAATATTTACTACAAGCAAAAGCAATAAAATTACAACCCAAAGAACCTTTCACATGGTCGTCGGGCTGGAAGTCACCAATTTATTGCGATAACAGAATTACACTTTCCTTTCCAAGAATAAGAACTTACATAAGGCAAGAACTGGCCAAAGCCATTATTGAAAAGTATGGAACCCCTGATGTAATTGTTGGAGTTGCAACAGGTGCGATTGCCCAGGGAGCATTGGTAGCTGAAGAGCTGGGTGTTCCTTTTGCTTATGTTAGAGCATCTGCAAAAGATCACGGTCTCGGGAACTTAATTGAAGGAAAGGTTGACAGCGGTCAAAGAGTCGTTGTTATAGAAGATTTAATTTCTACTGCAGGAAGCAGCTTAAAGGCGGTTCAGGCTCTTAAAGAAGTTGGGGCAACTGTTCTGGGTATGGCAGCTATTTTCACTTACAACTTTCAAATATCTTTCAATCGACTCAAAGAAGAAGGGTGTGAGTTGATTACACTATCGGATTACGATGCTCTTGTTCAGCAAGCCGTTGAATCCAGCTACATCACCGAATCGGATGTTGCACTTATTAAAGATTGGCGATTAGACCCTGCAAGCTGGACTGGAAAATGATTCATCTTTCAACTGAAAAAATAAAACTAAAAAGCTCTTCGCAAGAGCTTTTTGATTTTTTAGGTCAAACATCAAATATGGCCGAAATCATCTCCTTTAAAAAAACAAAACATGTTCAGGTGAATGGAGATAACATTACTTTTATTTTAAAATGGGCTGCTCGATTTAACTTCAGTATAACCGCAATAACTGAGGAATATGTTTTGATTGAGTCTACAGAAGAAGTCCCATTTGCGACGGCAATTCGGTTTGATATTGAGAGCGAAAAAAAAGAATCACACATTACAGTCCATGCAGAAACCGACACTTCTCCGGTAATCGATTTCACTTTTGAATCAAAAGTAAAAACATGGGTCAGTGCGATAGTTGAAAACTTAAAAGAAAAATTCGGTTGATTGACTTTCAAAAAACTTAAAGGAAAATTACCATTATTTCAAAAACTCAATCTGTTTCAATCCAAACTCCTCTATTTTCCCATATTGGTTAAACATTTGTAAATCTCCCTTTTTGTTTACCGATTGTAAAGTAAAATATCGAATATCCTTACCTACTTGAAACGGATGCTCTTCTCCCTTGAGATAAAGTTCTTTGTGATACATGAAATTTATGGTATCATACCCTTTAAGTTTAAAAAGAGAATAGTATTGTTGAAGATGGAAACACATTCTTTCAATTACCGACTCACAATTAACATCTGAGCCAGTTTCTTTTGCAATTGAAGTTCCTTCTCGCTCAAACCCATCAAAAGATTTTTGATTTACATTTAAGCCCACACCGATGAAAGAACCTTTAAATTCTCCTCCTGAATTTTTGTTTTCAATCAAAACCCCAGCAATTTTCTTTCCATTTACCACTACATCATTGGGCCATTTAATTTCAACAACACCTCGGACAAACTCACTCACGGACTCCCTAAGAGCTAAACTAACCATCATGTTTAAAACAAATACTTCACTCAAAGAAAATGTAGATTTCAAATAAAATGTCCCTAAAAAATTTTCTCCAACAATACTGTTCCATTGGGAACCCATCTGACCCTTTCCATCTGTTTGAAAATCAGCGGTAAGCAACGTTCCATTTTCCAATTCCGATATTGAAAATAATCGTTTAAGCTCTTCGTTTGTTGAATCAACTTTTGAGTAGTGAATCCTATTTTTACCAAAAAACACCATACGTTTATAAAGTTAATACTCCGTACTTAATAATATTTAACCATTTTGTAATCTTTTTAACACGGTACTAATAGAATTTAGTTACTTTTGCTCATATATAAGCATTGCGACAAAAAACAGTGAGCCTACCAACAGAGAAATTACTAGAGACCGTCATCGAAGGTTTAAAAAATAATAAAGCGAAAGACATTCGTGTTCTAAATCTTAAAAATTTAGACAATGCCGTTTCAGAATATTTTGTTGTTTGTCACGGAACTTCCAGAACTCATGTTTCATCAACTGCTCAATCCGTTGAGAAAGAAGTTAAAACCGTTTTGGGAGAATATCCATGGAAAAAGGAAGGTCATACAAATGGAGAATGGGTGCTGGTCGACTTTTCTTCGATTGTTGTTCATGTTTTTCAAAAAGAAGTGAGAAATTTTTACAACATTGAGGAACTTTGGGCTGATGCCGAAATAACCGTTTTAGAAGATGAATAATATGAAAGGAAAAAATACAGGGGGAAAAGGAGGACCAAAAAGTCCTAAAATTGTTCCAGTTTGGTGGATTTACGTAGCCATAGGAGGTTTAATCTTAAGCTTTCAATTTTTCAACATGTATAATGGGCCGACAAAAATCAGCTCAGACGAATGCTATGAGTTCATCAAGAAAGGTGAAATAAAGCGGGTTATTATAGTAAAAGAAGGAGATTATGCCTATTGTGAAGCTTACGTAACAGAAGAAGCAAAAACCTTACCTGATCATCAAAAACTAAGAAAAGGTGGATACTATCAATTTGATATTCACGATGCATCTGATGCTAAAAACGAAATGAATAAGTTATCGAAATCGAGCCCCGATCAAGGTGAAAATTTCACAATAGTTTCCAGAAACAAACAACCATCGATGTGGGACAATTTATTCAGTTACATTATATTCTTCGGCTTAATTATTGCCATCTGGATGTTTATGATGCGACGTATGGGAGGTGGAGGAGGTCCTGGCGGACAAATATTTAATATTGGAAAATCTAAAGCCAAACTTTTTGAAAAAGACACAACGGTAGATGTAAGCTTTAAGGATGTTGCTGGACTGGCTGAGGCAAAAGAAGAGATTGTTGAAATTGTTGATTTCCTTAAAAACCCTAAAAAATATACTGTCCTTGGTGCTAAGATTCCTAAAGGAGCCTTATTGGTTGGTCCTCCAGGTACCGGAAAAACCCTCTTAGCAAAAGCGGTAGCGGGTGAAGCTCAAGTACCTTTCTTTTCCTTATCAGGTTCTGATTTTGTTGAAATGTTTGTAGGAGTTGGAGCCTCCAGAGTAAGAGACTTATTCAAACAAGCAAAAGAAAAATCGCCATGTATCATCTTTATTGATGAAATTGATGCAATTGGTAGAGCACGAGGAAAAAACCCTGCTCAGCAAGCAAATGATGAACGTGAAAACACGTTAAACCAAATGCTTACAGAAATGGATGGTTTTGGTTCTAATAGTGGAATTATCGTTATGGCAGCCACCAACAGAGCAGATATTTTAGATAAAGCACTTCTTCGCCCAGGTAGGTTTGATCGCCAAATCATGGTAGACATGCCTGATTTGAACGAAAGACAAGAAATATTTGAAGTTCACTTAAAGCCTTTAAAACTTGACGACAGTGTTGAAGTTGATTTCCTTGCTCGTCAAACTCCAGGTTTCTCAGGTGCTGATATTGCGAACATTTGTAACGAAGCAGCTCTAATTGCTGCTCGTAGCGAAAAAAAGTTCGTCGGTAAAGAAGATTTCCTTGCTGCAGTTGATAGAGTGATAGGTGGACTTGAAAAAAAGAACAAAATCATAAAACCAAAAGAGAAGAAAACAATTGCATTTCATGAAGCTGGTCATGCTACAGTGAGCTGGATGATGGAACACGCCTCTCCATTGGTAAAAGTAACTATTGTTCCCAGAGGTAAATCCTTGGGCGCGGCATGGTACTTACCCGAGGAAAGACAAATCACCACAAAAGAGCAAATTTTCCATGAAATGTGTGCGACACTTGGTGGTAGAGCCGCAGAAGAAATTATTTTCGGTGAAATCTCAACTGGAGCATTAAGCGACCTTGAAAAGGTTACCAAACAAGCTCAGGCAATTGTAACAATTTATGGATTGAACGATAAACTTGGAAACATTTCCTATTACGACTCAACAGGTCAAAGCGAGTTCGCTTTTGGTAAACCGTATAGTGAACACACTGCACAAGTAATCGATGAAGAAATCAGTAAAATAATCGAGAAAGCTTACATGAAAGCGAAAGATATACTTCTTGAAAACAAGGAAAAGCTTACCCAATTGGCAGAAGCATTACTTGAAAAAGAAGTCATATTCAAAGAAGATCTTGAAAACATATTTGGTAAAAGACCTGGGGCTGAAGTTGAGGAGGCTGAGATTAACACTGAATCGGATTCTGAATCGACTGATACAGATAATAATCAAGAAGAAAACGCATCAAAAAATGGTGTCGCTGACGCTCAGCAACAGGAAGAAAACCAACCTCCTGTTGAAGAAGAGCATGAAGAAGAGGAAAACAATGAGAACCCAACAACCTAAACATGCTTAAAAGAGCAATCACAGGTTCCGTTTTTGTCACTGTTTTAATTGTTTGCACCTATCTGCACCCAATTTCTTTGTTTGGGATGTATCTGTTTTTTGTTCTTATAGGAAGTTGGGAGTATTTAAATATTTTAAAATCAAACACCAAACTTTCACCCAATATCGCCTTGGGCATGTTCAACTCTGCTATAGGATTTATTACCGTTACAGCAGAACCGATTTTAAAAATGAACAATGAACCGTTTTTAGCAGTATTATTAATTGGTGTTTTTGCTACCCCTCTAATCGAACTCTATAATAAAAAAGAAGAACCGTTTTCAAACATCTGTCATTCACTTTTCCCTGTTCTTTATGTTTCAATACCCTTTGGACTTCTTATTTTAGCAAACAGTCAAGCACCTGGTTATACAGAAAAATATAATGCTGAGCTCATACTTGGATTTTACTTTGTTTTATGGAGTAATGATACAGGAGCTTACCTATCGGGAAAAGCCTTTGGAAAGCACAAACTTTTTGAACGAATTTCACCTAATAAGACATGGCAAGGAAGTATTGGAGGTGGCCTTTTAGCAATTGGGGTTTCAGTTTTAATCAGCTTTATTTTTACGACATTGCCCATATGGCAATGGATAATCATCGGAATAATCATCTCTATATTTGGCTCCATGGGAGACTTAGCAGAAAGCCTCTTTAAAAGAAGTATGGGAGTTAAAGACTCTGGTAAGATAATGCCTGGACATGGAGGCATTCTGGATCGTTTTGACGGATTACTTATTGCCTCTCCTTTTGTTTTTGCTTTTCTTCTTTTGGTAGGTTAATGTTTTAAAAACACAGCGCCAATGTTTTAGCACTCTTAAAACAAAAGAGTTCTGGACATACAATATTCTCTTAAAAAATCAAATATGAGTATTGAAGAAAAAGATTTTAATTTAACAAACGTTTAATTTCCTTTGCAAGGTGATTTGAAATGAATGTTGAACCTGAATCCGTGTAATGAACTGTGTCGTAAAAATACTCTTTTTTATCTTCCATTAATTTTTCTGCATCAACCAAGGAAACATCAGAAATTTTGGCAACAGAACGTACCACTTTATTAAACTCCTTATGCAAAGAATCAAGGTTATAACCTTTAAATTTCTCAATGTTTTCAACTTCAAACTCCTTGAAGCAACTTGCCTGAGTCATTAAAACGGGTTGAACATTCCAGGATTTGGCATAATTTACTAACCCCGTTAAGCTTTTACTATAGAGCTGCTTCAAAGAGTCAATGTTCAAATCCGGTCTTAAAGCGTCTTTTGAAAATTCATTATTTTTAGGAATGTCCTGACCTTCAAATGTAGTAGGAAGAAGAACCAAAGAGATGTGAGGAATAAAAGTTCTTACAAACCAATTTTTTGGATACCCGACTTTATAAGGGTTCAACTGATCAGAATGAGTCAAAATAAGAGATCTTTTAGGATGCTGATTGAAATAAGTCCCCGTATTGAGTAAAATACTCAAATCGTTAACGTTGTGATTAATCACTACAACATCAGGAGACAAACTTATTATTTTATTTGCCAGCAAATTCAAAGAATGCATTGAATGGTTTCCACTATATCCCATATTTATACAGGATAAATTATCCAGTCTTTTTTCTATCTCCACGTGTATTCTTTTTTCTTCAGACACCTCAAGACACTCTGTTGTTGACCCACCAAGTAAAAAAACTGTTTTCGAAGTAGAGTCCGGAGAGGTGTAGGGTAGAATAAACCCCAAAGAATCTGTTCTGTAGTTGTTGAATTTTTGATTTTGTAGAGGCTGTCTTAGCCTTATTGCCTGAAGATTATTTTTGAGTGTATCTCTATATTTATAATAGGCATAAGCACAATAGAGTTCAACAACTGCAAAAACGCCAATTATTAATCCAACAAAAATTACCGAGAGGAAAAACCAGTTTAAAAACTTCTTCAACATATCTTTTAGACAAAAAAATCACACCAATTCAAGCGTTTAATAACGACCTGAAATAATTGTATTGCTCTATTTGAGAACGAACCTTCTTCCCTTTTTTTGACACATATTTGTTTCTACCTTTTTCGTCAACAATTCTTGCTTTTACATTATCTTTTAATTGTAAGTTCAAAAATTCACGCATATTGTCCTGAATTTTGGGATCATAAATTGGAGTAGTAACTTCAACTCTTCGATCTAAATTTCGAACCAACCAATCTGCAGAACCAATAAAAAACAATTCGTTTCCGCCATTATGAAAATGAAACATTCGAACATGTTCAAGATATCGATCAACAATAGAAACAACTTCAATATTTTCTGATAAATCTTTTATTCCGGGAACCAAAGAGCATATTCCTCTGATTATCATTTTTATTTCAACCCCCTCACAAGAAGCTTCGTAAAACTTTTTTATCAATTCAGGATCATTGAAATTATTCAGTTTGATGGTTATTTTCGCTGTTTTACCTTTTCTGGCGTTTCTTATTTCTTGATTTATCAATCGAATAAACTTAGATCTGGTATTATAGGGAGAAATAATAATGTTGTTAAAGCGTTTATTGATGTATGGTCGTTCAATAAAATCAAAAACTTTCTCTATATCATTGGCAATTCGCTTATCTGAAGTTAACAAAGACGCGTCTGAATATATTTTTGCTGTTTTCTCATGAAAATTACCTGTACCAACATGGACATAAGTATTCTCGCCTCTACCTTCTTTTCGCTTAACCATTATAAGCTTACTATGAATCTTCAAACCTCTCAAACCGAAGTGGACCTTTACCCCTTCATCCTCAAGCTCCCTACTCCACTGTATATTATTATGCTCATCGAAACGTGCTCTTAACTCAATCAAAACAGTGACATCCTTCCCATTTTTTGCAGCATTTACTAAAGCGTTTATAATTCTCGAATTATTGGCAACTCGATATATATTAATCTTTATGGTTGTTACATTTGGATCAATTGCAGCCTGCCGAAGAAAATCAATCACGTAATCAAATTTTTGAAAAGGATAGAAACATGCTACATCTTTCTTCTTAATTACATCAATGATACTTGAAACACCCTCTAAATCCTTATTGGCTAAAGGAGGCATTGAGGGATTTAACAATTTAGAATTACCAATTTGAGGGAATGCGATATAATCCTTAAAATTATGATATCGACCACCAGGAATCAAGTTGTCACTCTTTTGTAACTTCATTTTTTTCTCGATCAACATCCTCATGTCTTTAGGCATCTCATCATCATATACAAAACGAACAGGTTCACCTACTTGACGATTCTTAATCCCTTTAGAAAGCTTATCAACAAGTGATTTAGAAATATCCTCATCGATATCCAGTTCTGCATCTCTAGTTAATTTAATATTGTATGCTTCAATGGTATCGTAATTAAATATTGAAAATACCTGAGGTAAGTTATAACGAATTACATCGTCCAACATAATCAAATACTTTTTTTTGTCGTTTGAAGGCAATATCAAAATTCGGTCTACTTGACTCGATGGAATTTCAATTAGTGCATACTCCGATTTATCACTCTTATCCCTCTTATTGTACATTTTTACGAACATGTAGGTAGAGGCGTCCTTCAGAAAAGGAAAACTTTTGCGTTTATTTATAATGATAGGAACAATATTCGTTCGAACTTTGTCAACAAAAAAATCTCTTACAAAATCTATATGTTCATCACTAATTTGAGTTTCGTTTAAAAAGTAAATATTTTCTTTTTGTAAATCTTTGATGAGTCTTTTAAAGACTCGATCAAATCGAGTTTGCTGCTTCAATACCAACTTTAGAATTTGGTCTAAGACAACTTTTGGATCTTCACCAGTGGACAATAGGTTATTTCCTGACAATTCTGCCACCCTCCTTATATTGGCAACCCTAACTCGAAAAAACTCATCTCTGTTATTGGAAAAAATACCTAAAAACCGCATTCTTTCTATAATGGGGTTAGAGTCGTCCTCAGCTTCTTGTAGCACCCTTTCATTAAAACTCAACCAACTTACTTCTCGATTTATAAATTTAGACGGCATTTTTAAAGACATACACAAAAATTTTTCAGTGAAACAAAGGTAAATTTCAAATGTTAACTGTACTATTCTTTATTCAATTTTATTACAAAAAGGATTCCAGATTAAAATCAATTTTTAAACGCTTTAATCACTCTGGGTAAATTATTGATTTTTAACACTCTGTAATTTTCTTCTGAAGACCCAAACCCAGAGTAAAAACGATTTAAACCTTCATTTTCTGAACCTTCAAAATCTAAAATAAAACCTGATTTAGCATACCTCTTAATTACAGAATCGATAAGAAAAAACAATGCCCCCGAATCTTTTCCTTTTTTCGAATTACCTGAAAAAAGAAAGGTAATACGATTTTTAAACTTTATAAAAATTCCTGCACAAACCAACTCACTATTACACTCTACCCCCATTGAAAAAAAAGCATTTTTACTCTTGGCCTCATTACACAAACTCAATAAATTCTGATAATCAGAATTTGAAAAAGTTTTTAATTTAGCCCCTCTGTTAGAGCGAAACAAATCAACCGTTTTTTCAGGTGAAACTTCTCTTTTTAAAACCAAACCGTTGTGTTCAGATTTTTTTAAATTTCGAAAATGGTTTTTGGAATATGATTTTTGAAGAATTGAATATTCTGAAGGCAATGAAAGAACTAAATTTTTTCGAGACTCGCCATTTTTCGAGCTGAAATTCAAATTCAACTCAATAAATTTCCAATTTTTTTTAAGCATATAAATAACTTCTTCTTCCTCTTTTTTTGAATATTTAAGAGAAAACAGTCCCAATTGTTGAATAAAAAATGGGGTATATACATACTTTATTCCGAATTTTCTTTTGTACGGAACAGGAAAAACTGACACATAACAGCCCTTATCCTCTCTGACATAAGCACACCAATTCATGGCCAATCCATCCAAAAACCAGGTAAGGGCATATACCAAACCATTAGATGACTTCAGAACACAATCGTTCCATTTCTTTTCATCAATTTGATTTCTTTTTAAAAATTCCATTTATTGCTTACCGTATTCAATCATTTCCTCAAACACCCCTCTCCATCCTTTCCATTGCTTGTAATTATTTAAGCTATCGTTGTGCCAGAGAGATATAAAATTACCGTTAACCATTTTCACCTCGTCAATCAATCTCCTGTAATGTGGCATTGCATGATCTGGACCAATTCCCATATAATACTTTAATGTACCCTCCATTATTGCAAATGGGTGTACTTTTAAATTTGTTTCAACCTCTAAATCCAAATCATAAAAATAAAAAGGAGTACAAATACCCGCTCTAAAACCATAATTGGAAGCGTATCCCATTGTAAAATCATCCGTAATATCCAATTCAATCAAATTCCTATACGTTTCTGGAAGGTTTATTTTTAGAAAATGTTGTCGACTTCGCCAAATCTCACGATTAATGATTTTACTCAAGCGACCAACTTCTTTTTGCAATTGAACAAAACTGGAATTTGATGCAAAAGAGGGATGTATTCCAATTTTTGAATGATCTGAAATTGATTTTATCAATGCCTGAAAATTTGTGTTGGCAACAGGTATATTCTTATCATTCAATCCATAATCTCCGAGCAGGAAAAAGTAAATAAAAGTCAACTTTTTGTCTTTGACTAGTTTTTCCTGATAATCAAATGTATCGTAAGGATCTTTTTGCAAGCCAAGTAAAGTACGTGTTCTATCTTTAAATTCCTGTGTATTAAATGTGAGAATAGATTTTGCATACCCCATTACAGTTCGCACAAATCCTTTTTCTTTATACGCATACGCATTATCTACATCTATTGTAGTAATGAATTTATAGTTTCTCTCGGGAATTTTAAATTCAGGGTAGAATTCCTGAACAGATTCCACCAGTTTTTTTACCCATATATTAATTACGGGTTGATGCAAAAAATCTTCTTTATAAGCTAAACTTTGGTCGGCATCAAAACGATTATAGTGATCTTTTTTATGAGGCAAGTACTCTTCATACCGAGACGCCAAATAAAAAGAAGCCGCAAAAACATCAAACGAAAACATACTATTTCCGCCTACACTAAAAAAAGCTTTTGTTCTGTGAAAAGGAATTATATTAATATCCTGATCATTTATTCCTTGTTCGAACAAAAGAGGCTTGCTTCTTACAAAAAAAGAATCTCCAACGGGATTTAGAGTATATGAGATTTTAGTCCCTTTTTTTTCCTCAAAATCCTGTCTTTTTGTAATTATTTCAAACTCCACCTGCATCAAATCTCTAAAAATAAGATTGAATGCAAACTTTACTCTGCTGGTTATTTTATGCGTAAAAACATAAATCATTTTAACTCTTTAACTATTTTGTCACAAATAAAGTGACCTGCCTTTCCGTCTCCAAAAATAGGACTAAACGAAGGAATTAAATGCTTTATTTCACTATATCCATCAATAATTCTCTTGAAATTTGGACCAACAAGAAGCGCACCATTGTTTTCAATAATTTCTACCCATTCTGTTTCCTCTCTCAATACCAAAGATTTTTTCTTAAAAAAATAAGCTTCCTTTTGAATTCCGCCCGAATCTGTAACAATTAAATGTGCATTTGAAATTAAGAGAATATTATCCAGAAAACTTACTGGAGGAAGTAATAAAAAGTCACACAATTCTGAAGACAAAAAAGATTCACCAAAAAATTTGACAATCTGTTTTTGAGTTCTTGGATGAACAGGAAAAACAATTTTTTTTCCAGACTCCAAGCTTATACTCTTTAATGCCTTTAAAATTGACAATAAATTCTCTTTACTGTCCGTGTTGCCTGGACGATGACAAGTGAATAAAATATAGTTACCAGCAATCAAATTATTATCCTTGAGAACAGCTGACGCAAGCTTTGCTTTTTCAAAGTAAAACAAACTGTTGTCGAACATAATATCTCCACAATGGAAAATATAAGAACTGTTAATTGCCTCTTTTTTTAAATTCCTAACACCCTGCAAAGTTGGAGAAAAAAGCAACCTTGAGGAATGGTCGGTCAGTATGCGATTTCCTTCCTCAGGCATTTTTATATTAAAAGATCTCAAACCTGCTTCAACGTGAACCAATGGAATATTATTTTTAACAGCACTAATTGCACCTGCAAGTGTAGAATTGGTATCGCCATAAACAAGAATTAAATCAGGGTTTTCAATCCTTATTGCTTCATCAACTCCTTCTATCATTTGATTTATTGGGAATTGTTTTTTAAAGTTAATGGCGTGATTATATTTGGGAGGAGGTAAAAATAACTCTTCAAAAAACACAGCATTCATATTGGCATCATAGTGTTGCCCAGTATTCAATACTACCTCCTCAAGTTCAAGAGAAAAATCCGACCGAATAACTCGAGTTATTGCGGCTGACTTTATCACTTGAGGACGTGCACCCAATACAGTTAATACCTTTTTCATTAAAGCTCCAATTCGTCGGCAAAGCTATAATAAGAATTTCCTGCTATTATAATGTGATCCAATAAATTAATTTCCAACAATTCACATGCTAATTTCATTTTTTGAGTCACTTTTTTGTCTTGAATACTCGGATTTAAATTTCCAGATGGATGATTGTGAACCAAAATTATTGAAGATGCCAAATTCAATAAAGCTTTTTTTAAAATGATTTTCTGATCAACAACAGTCCCAGTAATGCCACCAGAACTAATTCTTTCTTTTTTAACTATAACGTTGGCTCTGTTTAAAAAAAGCACCCAAAACTCTTCATGGTTGAGATCTGAAATAAATGGAAATAACTCATTAAAAACATCAACAGCTGAACTAATTTTAACCCTTTCTTCTATAACTGCCTTTCTTCTTCTTACCAATTCAAAAGTTGAGCATAAAGTTACCGCCTTTGCCTGACCAATCCCCTTAAACTGCATTAAATCATCAACACCTAACTTTCCAAGTACCAATAAATTGTTTTGAGCATAATTCAGTATTTTTTTTGCTAAATCAACTGCCGATTCATTTTTTGTTCCACTTCCCAATAAAATAGCAACAAGTTCAGCGTTGCTTAAACTTTTTGGTCCTTTCTCAATGAGTTTTTCACGTGGACGATCGTCCATTGACCATGACTTTATCGAAGAAATAGTTTGCACGATGGAAATTTATAAAAATCAAAACGACGTTTAAAAGAGAAATAAAACTATTCACAAAAAAAACACACAATACTCCAATTTGGTTTTTTTCTGAAAAAAAGAGAAAAATATAGAAACAAAAAAAGGTTACCCATTTGAGTAACCCTTAAAATTGTGTATTATAAAATATTTTACTTTATTGAAGCAACACTTTTAGCAACAGAGCTTTTCAAATTAGAAGCTTTGTTTTTATGAATGATGTTTCTTTTCGCAACTCTATCAATTAAAGAAACTACTTTAGGTAAAGCATCCTCAGCAGCCTTCTTATCTTCCAAGCTTTTGATATCTCTAATAGCATTACGCATAGTTTTATGGTAATACTTGTTGCTGATTCTCTTTTTTTCAGCTTGTCTTATTCTTTTCTTTGCAGAAGCGTTATTTGCCATAATTTTTAAATGTAAAAAGAGACGAATCTCTTTTTGTATAATCTAAGTAGCCCGTAGGGGAATCGAACCCCTGTTTCCAGGATGAAAACCTGGCGTCCTAACCCCTAGACGAACGGGCCAATACATCCTCTTTTAATTGAGGACTGCAAATGTAAATCGATTTTTCTTGTAACGCAAATTTTATTTTAAAAAAACACTCATTTATCCCACTATTATTGCAAAAGAAGTTTCCTTAATATGCTTTTGCAAACAAAACTCTTTGTTCAGAGGGCTTGCCCGAATAAATACAAACCCCGGATTCCTGAGTATTCTCTAATGGAATACAACGGATAGTCGCCGATGTCTCTTCCTTAATTTTTAGTTCCGTTTCAGTAGTTCCGTCCCAATGAGCAGAAACAAATCCACCCTTATTTTTAAGAACTTCTTTAAATTCTTCGTAAGAATTTACTTCTGATATATGTTCATCTCTATATTTTTTTGCCCTGTTGAACAAATTGATCTGAATCTCTTCCAGCAATTGGGCCACATGTTCGACAACAGCGTCAAAAGCAACTGTTTCCTTTGATTTATTATCTCTTCTGGCGACTTCAATTACTCCATTTTCTAAATCTCTTTTACCAAGAGCCAAACGCACAGGAACACCCTGAAATTCATACTGAGCAAACTTCCATCCCGGTCTCTGATTGTCTCTGTTATCGAACTTAACTCTAATTCCAATCTTTTTTAGTCCCTGTATTATTGGGCTTAACTTATCAGAGATCGATTTCAACTGTTCCTCCCCTTTATAAATGGGAACAATTACCACCTGAACAGGAGCTAATTTAGGAGGAACCACTAAACCTTCATCATCGGAATGGCTCATTATCAAAGCTCCCATAAGTCGCGTTGAAACACCCCATGAAGAGGCCCATACGTGCTTTAATTTACCATCCTTATCAGTAAACTTTACATCAAAAGTTTCTGAGAATTTTTGCCCTAAAAAATGAGACGTACCAGCTTGTAATGCCTTACCATCTTGCATAAGCGCTTCGATACAATAGGTATCTAATGCTCCAGGAAACCTTTCATTTTCAGTTTTTACCCCTTTAATTACCGGAACCGCCATAAAATTCTCTGCAAAATCAGCATAAACATCCAGCATTAATTTAGTCTCTTCGACAGCCTCATCTTTTGTAGCATGTGCTGTATGTCCTTCTTGCCATAAAAACTCTGAGGTTCTTAAAAAAATTCTGGTCCTCATTTCCCAGCGCATAACATTTGCCCACTGATTGATTAATATCGGTAAATCTCTATGCGATTGAATCCAACCCTTGTAAGTATTCCAAATTATTGTTTCAGAAGTAGGTCGGATGATTAACTCCTCCTCTAATTTTGCCTCTGGATCAACTACAACGCCGTCTCCCTCATCATTATTTTTAAGCCTGTAATGCGTAACAACCGCACATTCTTTAGCAAATCCATCTACATGATCAGCCTCCTTACTTAAATACGACTTTGGAATAAGCAAAGGAAAATAAGCGTTACTGTGACCTGTTTCTTTGAACATTCTATCGAGTTCACTTTGCATACTTTCCCAGATAGAGTATCCATATGGCTTTATAACCATACAACCCCTAACATCAGAGTTTTGGGCAAGATCTGCCTTAATTACCAATTCGTTGTACCATTTCGAAAAATCCTCAGCTCTTGTTGTAAAATCTTTAGCCATATTTTGGAATAATTTTATGCTTTACAATACAGTACTCAATAAAAGTATCGTTAAAATTTTCACTTCAATTAAATCATAAAAATACAAATAAACGATTGATATAGGAATGAAGCTGTTTAAACAAATTATAATTGTTCTACTTTCCACAGCAACACAAATGCAAACACGAAATGTTTAAAGAAAAAATACATACTTCAAAAACAGGCTTCAGAAATAAAAACAATAAAACTAAAAATCGAACACAATAACAAAAAAACCCACCAAAAGAAAAACAAAAGATTACAAAAAAAGTCCCGGATAAACACCGGGACTTTTTTAATCAGTTTGATTTGCGATTAACTAGGAAAGTTCTTCAGCTAAATCTGAATCAACTAAAATTCTTCCACAATGTTCACAAACAATTATTTTTTTTCTTAACCTGATTTCAAGTTGTCTTTGAGGTGGGATACTATTGAAACAACCGCCACAGGATTCACGCTCAACAGAAACAACCGCCAAACCATTTCTCACAGAACCTCTCACTCTCTTATAAGCTATAAGAAGTCGATCATCAATAACTTTTTCGGCTTTTACGGACTTCGCCTGAAGACTTTTTTCTTCTTTTTCGGTTTCAGTAATTATACTATCAAGCTCGTCTTGTTTCAATTTCAAATCAGAAGCTCTTGCCTCAAGCTTAGTTTCATTTTCAAGTAATATCTCTTTCTTACCCTCAATTTTTGCTTTTGCTTCTTTTATTCTTTTGTTGGCCAACTCAATTTCCAAAGTTTGAAATTCTATTTCTTTCGACAATGAATCAAACTCTCTATTGTTTCTTACATTGTTTTGCTGCTCTTTATATTTCTCAATTGCAGACTCAGCATCAACAATAATATTTTTTTTATCTGAAACGTTTTGGTCAAGATCAGCAATCTCCTCATTAATCTTATTAATACGTTTATTTAAACCGGCAACTTCGTCCTCCAAGTCCTGAACTTCCAAAGGCAGTTCTCCTCTTACAATTCTAATTTTATCAATTTTGGAATCAATAAGTTGCAATGAGTATAATGCTTTTAACTTATCTTCTACTGTAATTTCCTTAACTTTTGCCATCTTAATCTCTATAAATAATTAATCGGATTCGTGTTTACTTTCGAAAAACAAGCCACAAATGTAGTGAATTTTTCAGACAGATAATCATAAATAAGCTCCTGCGTACAAATTTCAGACTCAAAATGACCAATATCGGCAATAACTATCTGTCCGTCAGCATCAAAAAATTGATGATACTTAAAATCACTGGTTATAAAAACATCGGCTTTTGCTCGAATTGCATCTTCCAATAAAAAACTTCCACTACCTCCACAAACCGCAACTCTGCAAACAGATTTATTAAGAAGCTTTGTGTACTTTAATGCACCTGTATTAAAAGTTTTTTTCACATTTTTCAAAAAGTCCATCTCATCCAAGGGCTCAGAAAGCTCACCAATCATACCTGACCCAACCTCATCCTCACCTTTTTTTAAATTTAAAATGGAACGATTTTTTAATTTTAACAAGTCACATATTTTCGAATTAACACCAGTCATTACAGCATCCAAATTTGTATGACAAGCGTATATGGCTATGTTATTTTTTATGGCTTTAATCACAGTTCTTTCGATATAATTTGAACCATTAAACTTTTTTAAACCCTTAAAAACAATTGGATGATGCGCAATAATAAGATTAGCACCTAAATGAATAGCTTCCTCAACAACCTCCTCTGTGCTATCCAGCGCAATTATAACACCCTTGATTTCAGTTTTAGGATCACCTACTATTAAACCTGCATTATCATAACCTTCCTGATAGCTTAATGGCGCCCATTCCTCCAAGGAATCCATTACTTTTTGAATTGTTGTCATACGTGTAAATGTATAAAATCAAACACTTATATAGAAACCCTATTCCAAACAAAACACATAAATAAATGTTTTTAATTCCAATTAAAAAGTGTATCCTTTTTATGATTTATTAATTATAACAACACGCGTATGTAATTTATATTTAAATACCTCGTTTCAATAAAAAAAATAAAATATGTATTTAAGGATTCTGCTTTTTCTTCTCTTTTTCCAAATTTCAAATTCAGCAAAATCTCAAGTTGATCCTCAAACCATCTATAAGGACTTTAAAAACATAAGAATAGGTAATAAATCAGCTAAAGAAATAGCTCAAAAGCTTACTAAAGAATATTCTGATGATCTTAGTAAATATTATGCTATTTCATTTTGGATTATTCGAAAAATAAGATACGACTATAAATTATATGCCTCTCGCGGTAATAACCCAAAAACTGTTAAACAAACTCTTAAAACAAAAAAAGGTGTTTGCGGGGACTTCAGCAATCTTTTAAAAGAGATGTGCAACGCAGTTGGAATCCCTTGCGAAACAATTTATGGCTATACCAAAGAAGTCGATTTTATGAAAAATGATTCCCTTTTCAGGGCTGAACATGCTTGGTCGATTGTTAAACTCAATAACGAATGGCAATTAACAGATATAACATGGGCAAATGGAGGTGTTAAAGTCAAAAAAAAACCTATTAGATGGTTACTTTGGAAAGTATTTCAAATACCGTATTTAAGAGAATTATCCTACTCTGAAAAATTAACAAACTTTAAGTGGCTAACTCCTGATCCTATGTTTTTTGTAACCAGTCACTTACCGATTTTGAATGAATTTCAACTATTATCGCCTGCTGTACCAATAGATAGTTTTACAATTGGAGGAAGTGCTGTTTTTAATTTTTTCACAGAAAAAAAGGTGAAAGAAATTGAGCATCCTAAAGTCGATTCTTATCAAAAGAAATCATTTTATGAACGATGGGAAGAATACAAAAACCAATCCTTAAAAAACAACCCACGAAACCATAGAATTTCTGCTGTTTCAGGAATATTATTAGCCGATACTCTATGCAGAAAATACTTTAATAAATCCAGCGGAACTTTAAATTGTGACGACAAAGAATTAAAAAGAATTGAACACCTATTAAAGGAGGCAAAAAACCACTTAGCCGAAACGAAAAGTGAAACAAAAAGGGAGTTCAATATAAAAAAAACAAGAAATAAAGGCTGGAAATCCGATGTAAAGAAAACCAACAAACAAATATCCAAAGAAATAAATTCGAGAATAAAACTTAACAAGATCGAAATAAAACAATGTAAAAAATCGAAAAAAGAGAGAAAAACACTGCGCAAAAAACTAAAAAAAAGTCAAAAAACAATCACCAGATACAAAACAAGATACAACAGAACCAAAAGGCCAAAACAAAAAAAATCAAATAAAAAATCAGGACAGAAATTTATTAAAGCAGCCGATTCACTTTGGCAACTTCAAATCAGTAAAAAGAAAGAAATGGATAGTTTAATAAAACCCTTTAAGATAGATACTTTCAACGCTCATTATGCATTTGAAAAAAAGAATAAAAGAATTCATAGAATGAATAAAAAATCAATGAAAAACATCACAAAAAATCCTGGATTGAGGCCTTGGTGGTATTTTAACGATTTCTACACTAAAAAAGAATGGTTTAAATTAAACCATAATAAGGCAGATAGTTTAAATAAGCGATACAGTAAACTTCTTACCAACAAAAACGAAAACACTCTGAAGCAATTAAAAAGAAAAATAAAAATATACAACAAACATCAAAAATATGTTTTCAAAACTTTGAAAAAGGCAAAAAAGGCAAGTTTTAATAATCAAGGTGAAAACGAAAAAAACAAAGAGATTCTAATCAGTTATAGCCAGAATTTATTAAAAATAAGAGAAGATTTAACAGAGCATTTAAAACTGAAGAAAAAACTTCTATACAGGCTTAAAATTCAAAATAAAATACTAAAGAAATCCAAACGAAGAATTAAATTGGATAATAAAGTGGAAAATTACCGTCACACTAAATACCATAGATACAGAATAATGATAAAAAAGGCTGAAGATAACAGAGTTAAAATACTTAAAAAGCACATCAAGAATCTTCAAAAATTAGTTGAAAACACCAGAAAAAAAGTTTCTTAAAAATCACGTCCCACAAAAGGTTTTATATCCGAAATCTGAAAGCGGAGGACTTTGAAACCTATCGGATTTATAAGTATCATAGGGCTTTTTAAGTTTCTCCAAAACAGCATGGAAATCTTTTAAATCGCCTCCCTCACTTCCGTTTTTTAAAGCCTCTTCCACCAAATGATTTCTTGGAATAATTGATGGGTTAGCGCTGATTAAACATTCTTCATAACCATCAATAGATGCAACTCTCCTCTTCCATTTCGATTTCCAAATT
>MDTD01164785.1_pt1 | contig 22992 bp, 20 predicted proteins | sample 811221 | NCBI WGS metagenome assembly MDTD01 (sample SAMN05326646, study PRJNA326480) | marine metagenome | isolation source: seawater | place: Pacific Ocean: South West | collected 2011 | reverse complement strand
GCCAGTTCCGCCATTTCGCCGGCCCCCAGCAGCATGACACTTTTGGTGGACAGATCGGAAAAAATCTTACTGGCCAGTTCCGTTGCCGCATAGGAGATGGATACGGCATTGTCCCCGATACCCGTCTCCTTTCTGACCCGTTTGGCCACGGAAAAGGACTTGTGCATCAGCCGGTTGAGCAGCACCCCTGTTGCCCCCACTTTGATGGCTGTTTTATAGGCCTGCTTGACCTGGCCTAAGATCTGCGGTTCACCCACCATCATGGAGTCCAGGCTGGAGGCCACACAGAACATATGGCGGATGGCATCCTCCCCGCAGTGGATATAGAGCGAGGAACGAAATTCCGATACCGGCAGCTTCTTGTGGGCGGAGATGAAATCGATCACCGTATCGATCTGGTCACAGGTTTCAGGGATAAAGAGGATCTCCATACGGTTGCAGGTGGAGAAAACAAGGGCCTCACGGATTCTGTCATCCTCTTTGAATTTTTTCAGGGCGGTCAGGGTTTCATCCGCTGTGAACGAGAGTTTTTCCCTCAATTCCACGGGGGCGGTTTTATGGTTGGCACCAATTAAGATTATCTCGGACATACGACGCTCGTTCTCTCGCTGCTCGTTCTCTCGCTGCTCATTCTCTCGCTGCTCATTCTCATACTGCTCATATTCTTGCTGCTCTTGGCTTTCACGGCTTGTTGCTCTCACGGCTTTCCTGGCGCTGTAGGCGTGTTTCACTTAAATTTTTTCGCTTTCACGGCAATGCTACTTGGTAAAGGCACCGTGGTGGCCGCCGATGAGCAGGTTGACTCCCAAAAAGGTAAAAATAATGATACCAAACCCCACGATGGACATAATGGCGGATTTGCGTCCCCGCCAGCCCGAATAGATCCTGAGATGCAAAAGTGCCGCATAGACCACCCAGGTGCCCACGGAAAAAATCTCTTTAAAATCCCAGCTCCAGAATTGTCCCCACACGGACTTTGCATAGATAAATCCTGTGACAAGCCCGAAGGTCAGTAGGGCAAACCCCGTGGTAATGCAGGTATAAGAGACCATATCCAGAAAATCCAATGAAGGCAGGCGCTTGAAGAAAAACCCGGGATTTTTGCCCTTGATCCCCATCTCCTGAATGAGGTAGAGGATCCCTGCACCGCAGGCGAGCCCCAGGGCCGCTTCCCCCGTAAACACAAGGATGATGTGGGCAAAGAACCAGAAGCCCCGCAGCACCTTATCCGGTGCCACAGGCGTATCCGGAATAAGCATCACGGCCAGCATTAAAAGCGACAGCATCGCTGCGGCAAACACGCCAAGGATCTTGAGATTGAACCGCCATTGAACGTAGATAAACATGATACCCAAGGCCAATGCGGACATGGAAAGGCTCTGCACCAGATTGTGGATGGGCAACCCACCGGTTTCCGCTCCCAGAAGCACAACGCTCACCAGATGAAGCACCACGGCAGCCGCTGTGAGAACAAAGGCGGATTTCTGGATCCGGTCTTTCTGATGAAACAGGTAACACAGATATCCGGCCATGCTTATAAAATAGAGCAGTGCCGACCCTTGCAGTAATATATTGGAAATCGTCATCAAATTCTTCCTAACGCCTATTCAGCGGCACCTGTTAAGGATTTTGTCTTAGGGACCAGTTCTTCAAAGATATAGCCGGGACCCACCACCTCCGCCAGCACCGCATCGATTCGGGCAGTCTCCTTCTTGGCGATCATATCCACAAGGCCGCCTTCCACCAAGGCAGTGAAAATCTTTTTATGCCCCTTTGGATCATGGCCTTTGGTAAGCAGCCTGGATCTGATATTGGCCATCAGCGTCAGCATCACCCCATATTCCGGTCCGAATTCGCGCGCCAACTCTCCTTTTAACTGTTTGGCCAGTGCAGGGCTGGCACCGCAGGTGGATACGGCAATCAAAAGATCGTCCCGGGCCACCACCGATGGTAAAATAAAGTCCCCTTTATCCTGGCCGTCCGCAATATTGCACAGAATGCCTTTACTGCGCGCAGCTTCCCGGACCGTTGCGTTCAACGCCTGATTGTCGGTGGCAGCAAACACCAGACTGACACCCTCCAAATCTGCCTCGTCGAACGCTTTTTTTTCAAGACCGATTTTCCCGTCCCCGGCCGCTTCAAGCTCCGGGGAAAACTGCGGGCTGACCACCGTTACAATGGCCCCTGCCCTTGCCAGCCCTTTGGCCTTTCGTACCCCCACCCTGCCGCCGCCCACCACCAGGCAGGCTTTGTCTTTTACATCCAGAAATATGGGGTAATACTTCATAATTTCAAACTCTAACCAGTTTTCCAAATCCGGGCTCTGCAAACCGATGCAATACCAATACGTGAATAAAGCATCCTTGTTTGAATAAGGGATTTAATATATAGTGTCGCTTGAATTTTTTCAATATTTATTAAACTTGAGGGCAGTGCAGTGATCATTGATTCCCATACCCATCTCTTTCCGGCATCGGTTCAAAAAGACAGGACACCCTACTTTCAAAACGAACCGGAGTTTAAGCTCCTTTACAACTCCCCGCGGGCAAAAATCACAACGGTTGAAGACCTTTTGGCGGTTATGGACACCCACCGGGTAGACCTTTCCGTGGTCAGCGGGTTTCCCTGGCGCAACCCGGATTATGCAAGAATGACCAACGATGCGGTGATCGAGGCGGTCCGGGCACACCCGGACAGAATCCGAGGCCTGGCCTGTTTCGATCTGGCCTGGGAGGGTGCGGCGAACGAGGCATCACGCTGTATTGATGAAGGACTGTCCGGGGTGGGAGAACTTGCCTTTTACCTTTCCGGTATTGATGCCAGGGCCATCCGCCTGCTGGAACCGGTGATGGACCTGCTCAGGCAAAAAGGCAACCTGCCCTGTATGATCCACACCAACGAACCCCTGGGCCACCCCTACCCGGGCAAGACCCCGGTGACCCTTGAACAGATCGACGGCCTTGCCAGGGCATTTCCGGACAACAAGATCATCCTGGCCCACTGGGGCGGGGGTATCTTCTTTTACCATATCATGAAAAAAGAGATGAAGGAGCGGCTGAAAAACGTCTGGTATGATACGGCGGCATCGGTATTTTTATATGATGCCTCGGTGTACAGGATGGCAAAGGCGGCAGGTGTTCTGGACAAGGTATTGTTCGGAACGGACTTTCCTTTGCTCACACCGGACCGGTATTACAAGGATCTTGATGACAGCGGCCTTGCAGGAGAAGAAAAAGCGATGGTCTTGGGCACCAATGCCATGCCCCTGTACCCGAATCTTACGCCCGTGTTTTAAAGCCGAAGCTTTATTCGCACTCCGCTGCCTGGGTCAACTATTCCGGCCCACCGGCATCGAAATGGTAAAGCAGGTGCCCCTGCCCCGCTGGCTGTCCACCTCAATGCGGCCGTTGTGGTATTGGACGATATGCTTTACGATTGCCAAGCCCAAACCTGTGCCGCCCTGATCACGGCTGCGCCCCTTGTCCACCCGGTAAAACCGGTTAAAAAGCTTTGGCAGGTGTTCTTTATCAATGCCTGATCCGGTATCCCGAACCCGTATCCTTGTCTGGCCGTAATTCTGGGTTACCTCAACTGTAACCCGGGTATTTTCAGGATTATACTTCACCGCATTGTCCACCAGGTTGAAAATAGCCTGCTCCATGAGAATGGGGTCCACCAGGGCCGTCATCTGCTCCGGGCATTGCACCTCAAGGGAACTGCCCTTGGCCAGCGCCTTCTCCCGGCAGAAAGCCACCGCCCCCTGGATTAGGGATGCCAAGGGATGGGGCTCAAACTCAATATCCGTGCCCTTGAGACGCTCCAGCCGTGACAGGGCGAGCAGATCGTTGATCAGCCCGATCATCCGGTTGGCGTTCTTTTCGATAATGCTTAAAAACCTGCCGTATGCAGCCTGTGCGTCGTCGGTTTTTGGATGATCTTCCATCATCTGCTGCAGGGTTTCGATAAATCCCTTGATGGTGGTCAAAGGGGTTTTCAGTTCATGGGAGACATTGGCGGCAAAATCCTTGTGCATGGTTTCCAGCAGTCGGATCCGGGTAATGTCGTGGAAGATGATCAGGGTGCCGATCCGTTTCTCATTGGTGTCGTAAAGGGCTGTGGAATGAATGTTCAAGATCAGCCGTTCTTCCCGCTCGATGACAATATCATCCTCCACCGGCTCATGGGTGGCCAGCGCCTTTTGAATGAAAATCTGGAGGTCATAATTCCGGGCCACCTCCAGCACATTTCGATGCTTCAAGGTTTCCGGGGAAAAGTCAAAAATCTTTGCCGCAGCCGTGTTGATGGTAATGATATGCTCGTTTCCGTCAACCGCAATCACCCCTTCTTGCATACTCCCGTGGATGGCTTCCAGTTCACGGCTCCGGTTTTTAACGTCCATGATCTTTTTGTCCAGTTCACCGGCCATGAAGTTCATGGACTTGGCCAGCTGGGAGAGCTCTTCGGTATCCGTGGTGGGCAGCCTGTTGTCCAGGTTTCCCTTGGAAAACGCCTCGGCTCCTTTGCGCATCTGCTCCACCGGTTTGGTGATCCGGCCGGAAACATACAGACTGGCCAGGGCGGCGGCAATAATGGTGAATACCAGGGCAATCAGGATGGAGTTGCGTACGGCGGATATCCGGGTGTCGATATCAGAGATGGAAACTGCGGTCCGGATAACGGCACCGCCCTTCTTGCCCGGGATCATGGGAAGGGCAATGTACATCATGGTCTTATCCAGGGTGGAACTGTAGCGGATGTTCACCCCTTTTTCACCATGGAAGGCCTTTCTAATCTCAGGACGGTTTTTATGGTTCTCCATGGTTTCGATCCGGGCAAAGGAATCCCCGATCACCTCTCCTGTCGGCAAAATGACGGTGATCCGGGTGTTGATCCGCCTGCCCACCTCTTTGCACAGGTCATCTATCTCACGTACCGGCAGTTTATCACCGTGGAGTGCCCGGGCAAACCGGTCTTGAACGAGCAACGCCCGGACCGAGAGTTCCCGTTCCGAGCTTTCCAGAAAAAAGTCTTTAAAATAGCTAGTTGCGTACCAGGTAACCGCTGTCAGGGACAGCAGGATAATAATCAGAAAGGAAGGGAATATCCGCCAGATCAGCTTGGGTTTCTTTTGGTGCATTGACGCGTTGCGCTTTCGTATTGGGGTCCGGAAAAAAGGCTACTCTTTGAATCGGTATCCCACACCCCGGACGGTTTCAATGCAGGAGGCATAATTTCCAAGTTTCTTACGCAGCCCGACAATGATAACATCGATGCTTCGTTCGGTCACTGCATAATTTTCACCGTGGATGGCATCCACGATCTGGCCCCGGGTAAATACCCAGCCCTTTTTTTCCGCCAGAAATGAGAGCAACTCGAACTCGGAGAGGGTCAGCTCCACCACATTGCCTTCAATGGTCACCCGGTGCTTGGCCCGGTCAATGACCATATCCCCTTCCTGGCGGACCCGTACCGGGGCTTCGGTGGTATTTTTCTGGCGGCGTCTTAAAATGGCGCGGATCCTTGCAGTCAATTCCCTGGGGCTGAAGGGTTTGGACATATAATCGTTGGCCCCCAGTTCAAGCCCGGTCACGATATCCGATTCCTCTCCCTTGGCGGTGAGCATCACAATGGGAATATCTACGGTGGTATCGTTATTCTTCAGGTATTTTGTCACTTCAAGGCCGTCAATGCCCGGCAGCATGAGATCCAGCACGATCAGGTCCGGGCTGGACTGCTTGGCAATCTTGATGGCCTCTTCCCCGGTCATGGCCTGGAGAATATTGTACCCTTCACTTTTCAGGTTGAACTTGATTAACTCAAGAATGTCTTCCTCATCATCAACGATCAGTATGGTTTCCTTGGACATGGTCTTATCCTGTTCCTCTTTGGGTTGGCCGTCCTGATGGATATTCAGGCACGGAATCTGCGCGATCAGGAGTGGCGGATGATTTCACCCTCAATCAGATAAATCACCTCCTCGGCAATATTTTTGGTGTGGTCCCCCACCCGTTCAATATGCCGGGAGATTAGATACATGTTAATAATTTCTTCCACCATCTCAGGATGCGTTTGAATATCCTGCTTCATGATCCTGTAGGCCTCGTTTCTCATTGCATTGACCTCTTCGTCCATCTCCCGGACTTTGTAGGCCATATCCACATCCATACTGACCAGGGCATCAAGACTGAGCTTGAGCATGTTTGCCGCCTGATCGGCCATGGCAGTATAATCGTATTTAAACTTATTGGGATTCTGGGCCGACGTTTTATACCGCTGGGAAATATTTACGGCGTAATCAGCGATGCGCTCCAGATCGTTATTGATCTTGATGACAGCCACGATCAACCTTAAATCCGTTGCCACGGGCTGGTATAAGGCCAGGGTTTTGAGGCACTCTTCCTCCACCTCAATCTCCCTTTCGTCTATTTTAAAATCCGTATCGATAATTTCCTGGGCCTGCTCAATATCTTCTGTCTGAATGGCGTAGATGGTTTTTTTAAACCGGTCTTCCACCATGGCGCCCAAAGAGAGAATCTCTTTTTTGATCTTGTGCATGGCCCGGGTCAGATGGGTTGTCATTCATCTCTCCTAAGGATAGGGTTGCATTACATAAAAATTAAAGAGAAGTCTTACCCTTCCCCTGTTAGAAATTGGTTAGATTTGTGTTAACGCCGAATTAAATCAACTCACCGCAGACCGGAAGGTGGGTCCTGCGCCTTTGGGTCTCACAGGATTAAATCAGTTTTTCAAGGTAGAGGATGTTGCCCTTTTGATTATACCGGCAACGGCTGAAGTAGGTCTCCATAATCGGCACGCCCCGGCCGTGATCAGCCTCGTCCGGCAGGGTTGCGCTTTTGACATGCTGCCAGTCAAACCCGTTGCCCTGGTCAGCCACACAAACCCGGATGGCATTATCTGCACCGATATCCAATTCCATCCGGACCATCTTTTCCGGATCATTTCTATTGCCATGCCGGACGGCATTTGTCAAACCTTCCCTTAACACCAGGTTTACCGAAAAGATATGGGGAGCGAAAAGCTTTCCTTTGGATTCCAGAAACAGGGTCACGGATGCGCAGACGTCATCAATATGATCCATGGTGGATGAAAACCGGATTTCCAAACGGTGTTCCGATTTCATAAGTTCGTATACCCCCCCGGACTCCGCCATGATCAGACCTCAACGCAAAGAAGGACGATATCATCCTCCGGGCAGGAATTATTGCCGAACAATTGATCGATCATTTCTCCCGGGGCGTCCTGAAAAGAAAAAGACCTGAGACTGGCATAAACCGGCAGCAGGCTGTCTGCGCCGGCCGCCCAGTTGATTTTATTTTCCGCAGATTCCACCAGCCCGTCGGAATAGATAAAAAACCGGTCCCCCGGGCTCACGGAGATCCGATTCTGCCCGAACCCCGCATCCGGGAACATACCGAGGATGTCACCTTCGGCTTTCAGCAGGTAGGGCTCACCGTCCCTTGGCAGATACACCACAGGGGGGTGTCCGGCATTCACCAGGGTCAGCTTCATGGTGCTCCGGTTCAGGTGCATATAGCAGGCGGTGAGATACTTGCCCTCCGGCAGGATTTCCACCAGGACATCGTTGATCATCTTCATACTCTCGGCAGGCGAGTATACCGGCGTGCAATTCTGGGCAAGAAGGGCCTTGACCGAGGCGGTCATATAAGAGGTTTCGATATCGTGGCCGGAAGAATCCGCCACAAAGTAGCCGGTAATATTTTCAGAAATATTGAGAATATCGTAAAAATCCCCGCCGGCCTCCTGGAGCGCCTTGTAATAGACACCGAACCTGGCATCGGGAAAATCCTCGGGCTGGGGCAGCATGGCCGCCTGGGCCTCTGTCACCTGGCGCAGTTTGCCGGCCTGGTCCTGAATCAGGGAGTTTGTTGCGATGGACAGCTTCAGGTGGATCCGTACCCGTGCCAGCACCTCCTGGGGATGAAAGGGTTTGATAATATAATCCACCGCCCCCAGTTCAAACCCGCGAAGCTTGGCATCCACCTCACTGACCCCTGTCAGAAAGAGGACCGGAATGGGATTGGTAACGGCATTGTCCTTGAGTTTTTGAATAACGTCAAACCCGTTTTCACCGGGCATTTCGATATCCAGAAGAATGAGATCCGGTTTTTTCTCAACAGCCATGTTCCTGGCATCCGGTCCGTTATCCGCCCGATAGACCTTATAGCCCTCTTTGGTCAGGGCCTTTTCCATGAGCGTAAGGTTCACCAGGTTATCGTCAACTGCCAATATACTGTAGGGCTGAGTCTTCTCCACCACCATTATCACGTCCCTGCCAGTTGATTTTCCACTTGGGTCAGATGGGCTTGCATATCTGCCATCATATCTTCGAACCCTTCCAGGCTGCCGTCTTTCCCCTTATATTCCATGTTTTTTGCCAGATCCGCCATGGCCTCGAACCCCAGATTGGCAGCCGCCCCCTTTATGGAATGGGCAGCCGCGGACGCATCGGACGGATTGTCCCTGGCCATGGCCTGCAGAATCTTATCCATGTCCGACCGGGTGGTGGTGATAAACAACTCAACCAATTCCGTGAAATCCTCCCCGTCAATCCCAATCCGGGATGCCAGTTCTTCAAAATCCATGGAAACTCCTAACGTTGATTTGTATGAATACGCTGATGAAATCGTACAACTAGAATAAAAGTATAAAGAAATAAACGGCGGTTGTAAACCACCCATACTATTTGAATTTTGCCGTAACTTTACCCTCGTAAATGGTGCCGGTGGAGGCCTGCAGCTCAAATCTGGCCTGGCGCAGCGTGATCAGGGACAACGCAATCCGCTGCCGGGTTTCGGTAAGGGTATTTTGCACTTCGTTCAGGGTGACCAGGTTGGCGGTACCGTATTCGTACGCCTTGGCCACCATGTCCCGGTTCTGCCTGGCAAGCACGGCATTTTCACGGTACAGGTGAAGCTGCTCCTGGGCGGATGCGACGGAAAAGCAGTCCTGCCGGACCTGGGAAATGATTTCGTTCTTCAGGTTTTTCAATGTCATTTCGGCCTCAACTGCATCGGACAAGGCCTCACGGAGGGCTGCCCGGTCCTCCCCCCCGTCAAAAAGGGGATAGCTCAGTTCAATGCCGAGGGTATTTTCAATGTCGTCTGATCCGAAACCGGCACTGTTGGTCCGGTCTGCCCCGATGCTGCCGGAAAGGCTGATTTCAGGATAAAAAGAAGCTCTGGCCGCCCCTGCTTCGGCACGGGCGCTGTCAACGGCCAATGCCTGACGGCGAAGATCCGGCCGCAGCGACAGGGCAGCATCAATTTCAACGGCGGGATCAGGGACGGACATATCAGCCGCATCCTCAGGTTTCGGGAATACCGGTTCGGGCAGCTCTCCCTTGCCTGCATCCTCCCCTAAAAGTGCGGCCAGTGCGGCCCGGGCCACATCATAATCCGTCTGATACTTTGCCACTTCGATTCCGGCCTGGTTCATCCGGGTGTTGAAGTTGAGGACATCGCTTAAGGATCCCACGCCTGCTTTCTGCTTTATCCGTGCAGTTTCCAGCTGGGTGGCGTAAAAATCCCGGTTGGATTCGGCGATAAACTGGTTGGCCAGGGCAAGCTGGGCCGTGTGGAAACTTGCGGCAACAGCGGCCAGCAGGGTTCGGATCGTATCGGCATGCTCCTGGATCTCACGGTCCCGGTCAATTTCGGCCGCTTTCAGTTCATACTGTCTTGAAAACCCTGAAAAAAGTACCCAGGAAGCGGTAAAAAAGCCCTCATAGGTTTCATAGTTCCGGCTCAGGCCGGAGGTTTCATTTTCATTCCGGGACAATTGCTTACGGGCCGCAGCCGTGCTGAAGTCCAGTTGCGGAAAATAGCCTGCCCTGGCCTGGACCACCCGTTCCCGGGCCTGATTCACCCGTTCTGCCACCGCCGCAATGGAAGGATTTTTGGCCAATGCCTTTTCAAAAGCATCCGGCAAGGTCAGCGGTTCGGCCAGGGCCTGGGACACCCAGCAAGATATCACACACACAACCAGTGTTATCCGTTTCATCATCCCTTCTCCGTCAGCGGCTGCTCGCCGCTTTCCCTTAAATGGTCCAGTCTCCGGGAGGCCGGCTCCAGCATGGTGCGTGAGGTCGGCCAAACGCCGGTCCGCAGCCAATGGACCAGCGCCCGCATATCGTTGAGGATCGCCAGAAGTGCGGGAATGAACACCAGGGTCAGCACCGTGGCAAACAGCACCCCTGACGCCAGTGAAATGGCCATGGGAATAAGGAACTGGGCCTGCAGGTCCGTTTCCAGGAGCATGGGGGCAAGTCCCCCCACCGTACTCAGGGTGGTCAGAAAAATCGCCCGGAACCGCCTGGCGCCTCCTCTGAGCACAGCTTCAAAAAACGGAATATGCCGGGCCAGGTTTTCATTTATCCGCTCTATGAGCACGATGGCGTCGTTCACCACAACGCCGGTCAGGGCCACCATACCGAACAGGCTCATCATGGACAGATTGAACCCCATGACATAATGTCCCAATACCCCCCCCACGATGCCAAAGGGGATGGTCACCATGATCACAAAAGGTTGGAGATAAGACCTAAACATGGTGGCCACAATGGTAAATATGCCCATCAGGGCAATGGGAAAGCCGACCTTCAGGCTGCCCATGGATTCCCTGGACCGCTTCTTATCCCCTTTGAGCACTATGTTCAGATCCGGATAATGCCGCTTTAATTCCAAAAGAAATCCACCGGACAATTCATCGAATATTTCATTGGCCGTGGTGACCCTGGTGTTCACATAGGCGGAAACATTGACACTGCGTTTCCCGTCGGTTCTTCGGATGGTTGAAAACCCGGGTTCATACTCAATATCGGCCACGGACCGCAAGGGCACTTCCACCCCGTCGGGGGTCCTGATGCGCATGGATTCCAAATCTTCAAGGGACCCTCTCTCCTGGCGGGTGTAACGGATCTTCACCCGGACATCATGGTCCCCCCGCTGGATACGCTGGGCCTCATTGCCGTAAAAACCCGAATTCACCTGGGAGGCCAGATCGGCCACGGTCAGCCCCAGGGAACGGGCCGCAGGCTTCAGGGTAAACCGAAGTTCCTTTTTGCCCTGGTTCAGATCGGACTTGATCTGGTATACCCCGTCGAACTCCTCCAATGCCTCCTTGAGGCGTTCCGTGGCCCTGACAAGGGTGGTCAGATCCTTGTGGTGGAGTTCAAAGGCCAAAGGAGCCCTGCGGTGGCCGGGCCCCAATGCCTGAAAAGTCAGGGATTCCGCACCGGGGATCGGTCCGAGCCTGTCCTCCCAGGCAAAGAGGATCTCTTTGGAATGTACCCCGCGGTCCTCCGATTCCAAAAGGATGGCCTGGACCATGCCGGCGTGGGGTCCGCTGGAAGTCATGCTGTCCGAGGAGGCCCCCACAAAGGTTAACAGATCCCGGATCAGGGGGGCTCCGCTCCGTGTCTTAAAGGTGGATGCATAATCCTTCAGCGCCCTTTCCATTTTTTCCATGGCAGCTTCTGTAACCACGGCGGGCGTGCCTTCCGGGAACGCCACGGAAGCTGTGATCACATAGCCGTCGGTCTGGGGGAACACCGAATACTTGACCATCCCGCCCCGGATCATGCCGATCACGGCCAGCATCACCGCCACGGCCGTAAAAAAAACCAGATACCTGTAATGAAGCGCCCGGGAAAGAAACGGGGTGTAGATTTTATGGATGAAATTTTCCATGGCCCGGCTGGTATACCGGTTCAGGCGATCCGGATTCAACCGTGCCCAAAAGGTCTTTGGCGCCCTCAGGTCCTGGTCGATCTCCGGCAGATCGTTCAGATGGGCCGGCAGTAGGATAAAACAGTCCACCAGCGACACCAGCAGGCAGGCAATGACCACCGGCGGCAGGATGGCGATAAACTTGCCCATGGTGCCGCCGACATAGGCCAGGGGAATGAATGCCACCACACTGGTGATCACGGCGGCGGTGACGGGCATGGCCACCTCCAGGGTCCCTTCCACAGCCGATTGAAGGGCCGGTTTGCCCATCTTCCTGTGGACATATATGGATTCACCCACAACAATGGCGTCGTCCACCACAATGCCCAACACCAGGATAAATCCGAACAGGGAGATCATGTTGATGGTGCCGCCGATGGCCCAGAGAATGGCCATGCCGCCGGCAAGAGAAATGGGAATCCCCATGCCCACCCAGAATGAGAGCCGGGTGTTCAGAAATGCCCACAGCAGCAGAAAGACGATGGCAAGCCCCATGGTGCCGTTTTTGGTCAGCAGCCGGATTCTTGCCTTAAGGGAGGTGGTCCGGTCGTAGAGCACCTTGATTTCAATGCCCTCCGGCAGTTCCGTGTTGAGTTTTTCAATAAAGGCATGAACCGTCTGGGCAATGACCAGGGCGTTTTCCTCATCGGTCTTGTATACGGTGATCAGCACGGATCTTTTGCCGTTGATATCGGCCCTGGCCGGCGTCTCCACAAATCCGTCATGGATGGCGGCAATCCGGTCCAGGGTCACCATCTGTCCGGCAGGCCCGGCATAGACGATAATCTGGGCCAGCTCGTCCCCGGTATACTTGCGCCCCATGGTCCGTAGCCGGATTTCCTCACCGCTGGTTTTCAAGGTGCCGCCGGCCCGGTTTACACTGGAGTTGCGCACGGCCCGGGCCACCTGATCAAAGGTCAGGTTATACTGGCGCAGCTTTTCTTCGGAGACCTCAATGGATATTTCGTAATCCCGTGTTCCGGACAGGGTGACCTGGGACACGTGGGGCAGGTCCCTGATCCGGTCGCGGATCCGCTGTCCCCACTCTTTCAGGCGCCGTTCCGGCATATCCGACGCCAGGTACATGGTAAGCACGGTACTCTTGCGGACCTCGTCGGAGATCACCGGTTTCTCTGCATCTGAAGGAAAGTTGGAGATGGCGTTCACCTGGGTTTTGACCCGGTCCAGAACAGCTTTGACATCATACCCCTTTTTCACCTCCATCCGGGCAGAGGCCGCGCCTTCATTGCTGGTTGTGGTATATTCGGAGATCCCTTCAATCCGTTCCACCGCCTCTTCAATCTTCCGGGAAATCCCCTCTTCCACCTCTTCTGGATCTGCGCCGGGATAAAAAACGGTAACGGAGATGGCATCCCTTTCCATGGACGGAAAGGACTCTTTAACAATCATGGCTGCGGCCATGACACCCACCACCACAACGGCCATCAGCAGGATGTTGGCAAATACCGTATTCCTGGCAAATGCATGGAGCACAGGCTTCATTCTTTTGATTCTCCCGCCGTGTCGTTACCTAATTCCCCGACGATTTTAAGGGAAGCGTTTTCCATGGGCTCCACCAGCCGTGTGGTGATCAAAAGATCCCCTGGCTGAATGTCACCCGTGAGAAAGACATCGTCCCCTTCGGCATACACCCGCTCAACCCGTCTTGTGGCGAGGCGGTCATTCTCTGCCACGTAGATGGTATTGTCAGTGGTCACCAGCCAGCGGGGCAGCCGGTAAAGCCCCTTGATGGGTTTACCGGGAATGGAGACGGCACAGAACATGCCTTCCACCAGGGGCGGACAGTCGCCGCAGAGATTGGCCGAGGGGGAAAACCGGACAGCCAGGGTCATGGTTCGGGATGCCTGGTCAAACTCCACCAGCCGGGACAGGGTACCGGTCCAGGCATGCTGCCGGGCTTCGATCCACCGGATCTCACAGGCCACCGGTTCGGGGACCGGAAACCCGCCTGGGACAGCCTGTGTTTCCGGCATGTCCCGGGATTTTGAAGGGTCCTTGATTTTGTTTTGGTTAGCCGGGGTCTTGAAGGCAAGCCAGGAGGAAACCTCCCTGGCATCCAGGGAAACAAGGATCTCCAGCCGGCTGTCGTCGGCCAGGGTTACCACTTCGGTGCCGGCGGAGGCATATTCCCCCTGTTCAAGGGTCAGGGCCTTCACCCGGCCGGTAAAGGGCGCCCGGACCGTACACCTTTCCAGATCGGTTTTGGCCCTGGCCAGATCCGCCATGGCGGACGACACGGCCGCTTCGGCCTCCCGGATTGTGGAAGGATACAGGGAGAGGGCCCGTTCAAGCTGGTGGTGGGCGTCAATTGCGGAATTCATGGCCTGTTCCGCCTGATCCACAGCGGACCGGTTGCCGATGCTGTTCTCCTCCAAGAGGCGCTTTACCCGGTTAAATTCGCCTCTGGCCAGTTCCATGGTTCTTCGGATAGTGGCCAGCCGTTTCTTATCTGCGGTAAATTCTTTCTTTGTACGTGTCAGGGCCGCCCGTCTCTGGGCCAGGCCGGCCTCAAGATCCAAAATCGCCGTCCGGTAGTCAAGAGGATCTATCCGGAACAGGATATCGCCCTTGGGAATGGTCCGGCCCTTTTCAAGGTCCGGATGGGTGTGAATAATCCGGCCGCCTACCTCTGAAGCAATTCGTACCGTGGTAACGGGTTCTGCCACGCCGAACCCGTTGAGCCGGGTATACACGGTTTCGGGTACGGCGGTTTTAACAGTCACCCGCAGCACCATTTCCCTGGGCTTGCCGCGCTGGGGCTTTTTTTTCATGGACGAGAAGTAAATCATGGCCGAAATGCCGGCCGCCAAAACGGCAACGCTCAGTATAAGACCTGTCAGCAGCCTTACTCCGGACATCTTTTTCATCTTGTGCTCCTGCCTCTTCCTTTGGACGTTATACGCCTCAAGATCGTTGCCTTGATATGGCGTTTCATGACACAGCCGCAGTGGACCGTCAAGAACCGATTGACAATCCTAAGATTTGCATCATATTTTCCCTTGTGCGTTAGCGCAGCCGAACCAGAGACATACCTGTTTTACAGCTCGGTCAACCGCTGTCAAGGAGAACACATGGGCAATTGTAAAAAGCATCCCATACGGCAAACGCCCTACCGGTGCGCCAAATACGAAATATATCAATGCCGTGAATGCCTGCGGTGCAAGGATCCCAAACTCTATTGCAAACACAGGCCCTCATGTGCCATTTATATGATCACCGAACGGGGAATTGACCCGGACGCCTGATACGCCCCGGGCTGCCCCGCAGACTAATAGACAACCTAATACCGAAACCCTTAAAAATCCACTGTGAATTTGCCATGAAAAAAGATACCCATGAATTTGTACAGAATTACCAGGGCCTGGGCGCCTTTGGCATGAACCGGGAAACCGATGAGGAAACCGTCATGTTCTACCTGCAAAAGTTCAGTGAGGACAGCTTTCTGAAAACCCTTTTGCCCAGGCTCAGTGACGAGGAGTTGGAAAACATCTACCTCTGGGTTAACCGGCATTTGAAAAAGCATGTCTCCGAAGATGAGTATCACAGCCTCTTTTTAAAAGACAGATAGGGACAAAGCCGTCGGTTTTGGTAAGAATCGGTAAACCTTTTCCGAACACCCGGGTATCTCCTTGACAGAAGGGTTATCTTGACATATTTCCACAGACGTTACAGGTAACCCAACCCAATCTTTGAGGAGCACTTGAAAATGAAAAAACTGATACCCGGCCTGACTGCTGCGATGTTTGTCCTGATGATCGCTTCCGCCGTCATGGCAGGCCCCAAAAAGGAACTGATGATGGCCACCACCACAAGTACGGACAATACAGGGCTTTTGGACTACCTGATCCCCTACTTTGAAAAAGAAACCGGCATTGCCCTGAAATGGACATCCACCGGTACCGGCAAAGCCCTGAAGCTGGGGCAGAACTGTGATGTGGACGTACTTTTAGTACATGCCCCCCCTGCGGAAAAAGCTTACATCGAAAAGGGATTCGGAAAAGACAGACGGGAAATCATGTATAATGACTTTGTCATCATCGGCCCAGAATCAGATCCTGCCGGCATCAAAGGCAAAAAAATCTCCGACGCCATGGCCGCCATTAAATCCAGCGGCGCCCTTTTTATGAGCCGCGGCGATGACTCCGGCACAAATAAAAAGGAAAAACGGCTCTGGAAAAACGCGGGGCTCTCCCTGCCTGACAAAGACGCCTGGTACATCCAGACCGGCCAGGGCATGCTGGCCACCATCAACGTGGCCCAGGAAAGAAAAGGGTACACCATGACCGACCGCGGCACCTACATCAAGTACCAGGACCAGCAGGGCGGCAATGCCCCTCTCACAGTGCTGGTGGAAGGGGATGCCATCCTCTTGAACCAATATTCCGTTTTGACCCTGGCCCCCACGAACTGTGCCGATGCCAAGTATGACCTGGCACTGCAGTTCTCCGACTGGATGGCCTCCGCCTCCGCACAAAAGCGCATTGCAGACTTCAGGCTTCTGGGTCAGAAACTGTTCATTCCCAATGCAAAATAGGTAAGCCACGCAGTTCATGGAGTATATTGCTGCAGGCTTTCTAAAAGCCATCGAACTGCTGATCAGGGGAGACGCCTCCACCTGGTCGGCAGTTTCTGCCACGCTTAAGGCCTCCACCTGTTCCATGGTGGTAAGCCTTGCCGCCGGCCTTCCCTGCGGCTTTGCTCTGGGGTATTTTAATTTTAAATTCAAACGCCAGGTCCGCACGGTTTTAGACACCCTGCTGGCGCTTCCCACGGTCTGCGTGGGGCTTGTGGTCTACGCATTCATATCCTCCCGGGGCCCCTTAGGTGAATTTAACATGTTGTTCACCCTGTCCGGCATCGCCATCGGCCAGACCATCCTGGCCTTTCCCATCGTGACCGCCATCACTGCCTCCATTGTTGAAAACATCGACCAGAATTTAAAGCTCACCCTGATGTCACTGGGGGCAGGCAAAAGGGACATCATCGCCACCTGCCTCTGGGAGGTGCGGTACGGGATTCTGGCAGCAGCCGTCACCGCCTACGGCCGTGTCCTGACGGAAGTCGGTATCTCCATGATGGTGGGGGGAAACATCAAGTACCACACCAGAACGATTACCACCGCCATTGCCCTTGAAACCAACAAGGGCATGTTCGCCGACGGCATTGCCCTGGGCATTGTTCTTATGGCCATTGCCTTTGGCGTGAACCTGAGTCTGTCTTTCTTAAGGAAACGCTGATCATGTCCGACACCTTGTATGATCTCCATAGGGTCCGCCATTTTTACGGCGACAAAAAGGTACTGGACATTGAACAGCTCGCCATCCCCCCCGGCAGTATCACCGGTCTTTCCGGCCCCAACGGCAGCGGAAAAAGCACCCTGCTCAAACTGCTGGCCTTTGCCATGAGGCCGACCCAAGGCGAGATCCGGTTTAACGGCCACCTTGAACATCCCCTGTCCCCCAGGGTCCGGTCCAGGGTAACCCTCCTGACACAGACCCCCTATCTGCTGAAACGGTCCGTGTTCGACAATGTGGCTTACGGCCTGAAAATCAGAAAAGACAAAAGAGATCTGGAAAACCGGGTAAACACAGCCCTGGCCGCCGTGGGCCTGAACTTCGAAGAATTCCACCGGCGGCAGTGGCACGAGCTGTCCGGCGGAGAAGCCCAGCGGGTTGCCATGGCCGCCCGCCTTATCCTGAAACCGGATGCCCTGCTCCTGGACGAACCCGTGGCCAGCGTGGACACCGAAAGCGCCCGCCTCATCCGCCGCGCCTCCATCGCTGCCCGGGACCACTGGGGCTGCACGTTGATCATCGTCAGCCACGATCTGTCATGGCTCCACGAGTGCAGCGATACCCGGATCTCAATGGCCCGGGGACGGATCTATGCCACGGGCGAAGAAAGTGTTTTCCCCCCTCCCTACCTGGCGGGCACCGACGGTTTCCCGGTGAAAGACCTGGGCAACGGCGAGGTCATCCGCCTTTCCCCCCGGGACGGTGACACCGCAATCATCCAGAAGCGGAAAATTGATATAAAACTGACCCGGGACAACGGGGCCGACAATCAGATATCCGCCGTCATTACCCAGATGTTGCTGGAAAAAAAGAGCGGCAATATCCTCACCACCATTGCCCTGGACGGTTTCACCATTACCCTGAGCATCTCCCCGGACCAGGTGGCCTCCCAGAACCTGCATCCCGGCAAACCCATCATCATCAGCTTCAACGCCGCAGACATTTCCTGGCGCTGATTTTCTTTTTTACTCTGCGGCAATGGCAGACCGCAACTGATCCGGCAGCAGGGGCTTGTAAAAGAAGTAGCCTTGAATGTTCCTGCACCCGTTATTTTTTAAAAAATCAAGCTGATCCCGGGTTTCCACCCCTTCGGCCACCACGTCCAGATCAAGGGCCTTGGCCATTTGAATAATGGTGTTCGCAATGGTGGCATGATGTTGATTGCCCGGCAGCTCTCTGATAAACGAACGGTCGATTTTCAGCTCCTGGATGGGAAACCGGGTCAGGGTGGAAAGGGAGGAGTAGCCGGTTCCAAAATCATCCATGGACAGACGGACGCCCATGGCGTTTATTTTTTCCATGATGGCGATGGCAGCGTTCGTATTGACCATGGGAATACTTTCGGTGATTTCAAAACACAGGTTCGCTCCGTCCATACCCGTGGTTTGGATCACATCCCCTATGATTGAAAGCAGATCCGGATCGTTAAACTGTTTGGCGGACAGGTTCACGGAAAGGGATATGTGGGGGGTGCCGGCATCGTGGATGGCCTTTAGCTGGGCCATGGCCTTTTCCATAAGCCAGGCCCCGATGGGAACGATCAGATTGGTTTCCTCTGCGACCGGGATAAATTCCATGGGACTGATCGGACGCCCCTCCATCTCCCACCGGAGCAGGGCCTCCACCCCGGTGATTTTTCCGGTATCTGTTTCCACCTTGGGCTGGTACACGATATGGAAGGTTGAAAAATCCCCCACGGCCCGCCGCAGCTCATGCACCAGCATATTTTTGTTGAGCAGCTTGTCCTTGAGTCCTTGCCTGAAAAGAAAGGATCTGGTTTTCCCGTGCAGCTTGGCCTCGTACAATGCCATGTCCGCGTTTTTTTCAAGGGTAACCAGATCCTGCCCGTCATCGGGGAAAATGGCGATGCCGACACTGATTGAGGTATAGACCTCCTCTTCCATGACGATGAGCGGGGTTTTAAAAAGGTTGATGATCCGTTCGGAAAAGGCAAGGACCTCATCGGCATCTGAAATGTCGTTGAGCACAATGACAAACTCATCTCCCCCGTATCTTGAAAAGGTGTCGCTTTCCCTGCATATGGGTTCGATCCTCTCCTTTACAAGACATAGGAATTTATCCCCGAAAGGGTGTCCGTATGCATCGTTGACATTCTTGAAGTTGTCGATGTCCATGAACAGCAACGCCATTTTCCTGTTGGACCGCCGGGCGTTTTGAATGGCGATATGGGCCCTGTCATAGAGAAGCTTGCGGTTGGGCAGCTTGGTTAATGGATCGTGGAAGGCAAGAAAGTGAAGCCGGTCTTCCTGCAGTTTTTTTTCAGTGATATCGTGGAACAAGGAGACAAAATTCGTAATTTTCCCACTGTCCGCCCGGATGGCAGAGATGGAAAGCCATTCCGGATAGACACTGCCGTCTTTGCGCCGGTTCCATATTTCTCCGCTCCATTGCCCCCGGGCCAGAAGGTCCGCCCACATCTCCTCATAAAAGACGTCATCCTGATGGTCAGATTTCAATATCCTGGGGGTATTGCCCATGGCTTCTTCGGCCGAATACCCCGTAATCTGGCAAAAGGCCCGGTTCACCCGCTGGATAATGCCGCGTTCATCGGTGATGGCAATCCCCTCAATGGTGTTTGTGAACACACTTTCCGTCAGGAGCAGGGTCTCCTGTGTTTTTTTTCTGTGGGAGATATCCCGGCCAATGCCACGGTAGCCGGCAAGAGATCCGTCCGGATGGAAAAACGGGACGCCGCTGGTTTCAAGTACCACCCGGCTGCCGTCCTTGTGCAGGTTGACATTTTCCAGGTTGGAAAAGGCATTTTTCTTTTCAAGAATTTTTGCAAATTTCGCCTTGATCCGCTGCCGTTCACTGGCCGGCATCAGCTCGAACGGGGTCTTTCCCACAAGTTCCGACGGTGAAAATCCCAGAATTCGATCCACCCTGGGGCTGACATAGGTGTACCGGGCATGGGCATCCACCTCCCAGATCCAATCGTTGGTGGTTTCCACAAGGGAGCGGAAACGTTCTTCGCTTCGGGCCAAGTCATTTTCCGCCCGCTTCCGGGCCGTAACATCATGGCACACCACCACCCTGCCAAAGGGATTGCCCTTTTTATCCTCCAGCCGCGCATGGCTCAATTCCACGGTAACAAGGGTACCTTCCCTGTGGACCATCCGGAATTCAACCGCCCCATCCTCAGAGGTGGCGGGTGCATCCAGCATTGCACCAAGACGATGGGTGCTATCACTACCATCACATAAGAGGCCCAGGGATTGACCGATCAGTTCATTTCGCCTATAACCGAATTGTCTTTCCGCTGCGGGGTTGCAATCGGTGATAACCGCGGGTACCTTCATATCCGCCAGGAATATGGCATCGGTTTGTCCGGCAAAGACCTTTTCTAACAACTCTTTGGCGTTGGAAAGTTCAAGGGTTCGCTCCTTAACCCTGTTTTCAAGATCCTCAAGAATGGCCCGGTTTAATTCCCGCTGCCGCTTCTCTTCGAATATAACGGCCAGCATGTTCGTGAAATTTTCAATAAAGGGAATGTAGGGGGCAAACGCCTCCGGGGTGGAGACATCAAAGAAAAGATCTGCGTGGTGGTTTCCTTTGTGGCGGATGGAAAACTTATGAATACCGTCAGGGGGACGGACCAGCCGTTTGACCGTTTCGGCGGCGGCGATCCGATAGGTCACCCCCTGAATCCCGGATATGTCGCGAAACCCCTGGCAGACAAACTTTAAAATCGAGGTCTTGTCCGGCAACTGGGCAACCACACTCTGCATGAGGCTGATCTGGCCCAGTGTTTTACTGGAAATCTTTGGCCCCATACCGTCAGATGCCTTTCAGGTATTCTTCCGGTGCGATAAAAAATGGATTGTTGACCACGGCGCCGTTGACGATCATTTTCGGATGCACCTTAAGTATTTCCAGGATGGTGGCGCCGTCAAAAAGGGTGGCATCGTACTGGCAGACCGAAGTGACGGGATGCTCCCTTAATAGCATGCTCACCCTGGATTCATATTCAAGCAGGCGGTCGCCCCCCGGCACTTTTTCAACCTCAGGTGTCATCTCTCCGATTACACGGGCGGCCGTAAACCCCATTTCCATGGATTCCGCATAAAAGGCGCTCAAGGTATTGAGCATGCGATCCGGGTCAAAACGGCCACCTTGAAAATAAACCTCGTTGGTGCCGAAAAGGGATATGGCTTTTTCCCGTTTCTTTTGTTCGTATGATATGCCGTGTCCATTCAGGAAGGCGGCAAGTCCCTCTTCATCGGTCCGGTTTGAAAAACAGGCCGTCCGTTCGCCCGATTCAAGGCCGCTGAGCAGAAATTTTAAGAGGGACTCCTGCCGTTCTTCCTCGTTTGAAAAAATCAGACACATATGGGTGCCTGCCGGTACCCTGTCATCGGTAAACCCAAGGCTGACCTCGCAATGATCGCACATAAATCTCTCCCTTACTTGATTTGGTGCAAAGAAGCTATTTATAAAAAATTATCATTATTTCAAAAAAGTACACTAAATTCGTAAGTGAAGCAATTTCATCTTTCAGGGGCAGTGCCTGACAATATAAGAAGACGCATCCCCCGTAAAACCGGATCCCGCCATGGCGTCCGGAAGCAAATCTCAATGGTATTGCCTTGCCTTTCAGGATGGCGTATCCTGATCCTTATGGTGAAAGAAGCTCTGGCATAACCTAACGAACCTAAGGAGAAAGCCAATGGCAGCAGAAAGACAAATTAAACTCACCTTGACCGGCCAGCCGGTTACGGAAGGGGCAGGGGTTAAGCTCAAACGGGTGTTCGGATATCATGACGCCCCCCTGCTGGACCCTTTTTTGATGCTTGACGATTTCAGGTCGGACACCCCTGCGGACTTCATCAAAGGGTTTCCCTGGCATCCCCACCGGGGTATCGAAACCATTACCTATGTCCTCAAGGGTGATGTGGAGCACGGTGACAGCCTGGGGAACAAAGGGGTCATCTCCTCCGGGGATGTGCAGTGGATGACGGCGGGCTCCGGCATCATCCATCAGGAAATGCCCAAAGGGGATGCAAACGGCGCCATGCACGGATTCCAGCTCTGGGCCAACCTGCCTGCGGACCAGAAGATGATTCCCCCGAAATACCGGGACATCCGGACCGGCCAGGTGCCGGAAGTCCAGGTGCAAAACGGGGTGCGCATCAAAGTGGTGGCAGGTGAGGTTAAAGGACAAAAAGGGCCCATGGATGACATCCGCATCAATCCGGTCTTTCTGGATTGTACGGTGCCGGCCGGCCAAAGTTTTTCATACACCGTTGACCCGGACCACACCCTTTTCATCTACGTCACCGGCGGCAAGGGAGAAACCTGCGGTACCCCTCTGGAAAATGGGAAACTGGTCCTGTTCGACAAGGGGGATAAGATCTTTGTTCACGCAGGGGATGAGCCCTTAGGATTCTTGCTTCTGGCGGGAAAACCTTTAAGGGAACCTGTGGCATGGCGGGGGCCGATCGTCATGAATACCCAAGAAGAGCTGGACCTGGCCTTCAAGGAGTACCGGGAAGGCACCTTTATCAAAACGCAATAGGCCGCGGTGTTGATTTCTTACCCATTTCCATAGGCAGCGTACCCCATGATACCAACATCGAAAAACAGCCCGGCCGATACAGCCCGGGCAGGCCGGCGGCTGGCGGATATTCTCACTTTGGCCTGCATGGCCACCAGCGGCCTGCTCATCGGCTGGGCCCTTCTGGGTCCCCAGGAGGGCATGGAAGCCTTAGGCATTATCATCCCCTGGGGCATTGCCGTGATGGCCCACACCATCCTCAGCCTGCCGGCCCTGATCCTGGCCTGGAAAAGCGGGCGGTATTTTCGCAATGCCTTTATATTTAGTTATTTTGTAACTACTCACCCCTGTTGAAATCAGCATCGGTAGTTTTATCCGCCAAAGCCATCTGAAT
>MDTD01170037.1_pt1 | contig 22994 bp, 20 predicted proteins | sample 811221 | NCBI WGS metagenome assembly MDTD01 (sample SAMN05326646, study PRJNA326480) | marine metagenome | isolation source: seawater | place: Pacific Ocean: South West | collected 2011 | reverse complement strand
TCGGCGTCCACACCAATGCGGCAACCCCGGTGGAACGGGCGGTCGTACTCGCCTCGTTCGATTCCGTGGTGATCCCGAATTCTCCTGTCGATGAGGAACTTTGGTGGTTCGGCCGGGCCGGTTCGCACCGTTCGGAGCGTCCTGAGGCCTCTCGCCTCACCCACGCCGACGCGGCGGCCGCCCGGCCCATGATCGGTCCGGGTGGTTGGCTGATCGGCAACGGCGAGGACGCCGCTGAGGGCTGCGCGGGCTCGGCGTGCAACGGCCGGGCGGGCGGTCTGCTGTGGGGCGACGGCGGAAACGGCGCACGCGGTGGCGAAGGTGGCAACGGTGGGCTGTTTGGCGGTGATGGCGGGCGCGGGGGAGACGGCGTGCTCCCCGGCCAGAACGGGGGAGACGGCGGTAGCGCCGGTCTCCTGGCTCTGGTCGGCGACGGTGGTGACGGCGGCAACGGCGCCGACGGCGCGCTGGGCATCCGGGGCGGCGACGGTGGAGCCGGTGGGGCGGCCGGCCTGCTGTACGGCGACGGCGGCGACGGCGGCGATGGAGGCGCGGGTGGTTCCGGGCTCGACGGGATGAATCCGGCAGCCGCCGGACAGGCTCGCACCGGCAACCCGAACTACCTCGGCTCCACTGGCCTGCCCTACTCGAACACCGTGCAGGACGGCACCTTGCTCGGCCGCGACGGCGGACAGGGTGCCGATGGCGCCGTCGGCTCGAACCAGTCCGGTGGTGCCGGCGGTCAGGGCCAGGGCACCACTTCGTGGTTCAGTGCGCCTCACACGTTCAACGTCAGCGGATCCGGTGGCGCGGGTGGAACCGGCGCCGGCGGAGGAGTCGGCGGCGATGGCGGCAATGCCGGCCTTGCGCAGGGTGTTTCGCCGGCCACCGCAGTGTTCGGGGGTGCCGGCGGCGATGGCGGCGACGGCGGTACCGGGGCCCGCGGCGGGAACGGCGGGGCCGGCGGCGCGGTGAACGTCGGCTCCAGCACGGTGGCATTCGGCGGACCGGGCGGAAAGGGTGGATCCGGCGGCGCCGGAGCGGCCGGCGCGACCGGTCTGGGCGGCGGCAACGGTGGTGACGGCGGTCGAGGTGGCGCCCGCAGCGGTGATGGCGGCTCGGGCGGAGTAGGCGGCGCAGGCGGTACCGGCGGTGCGGGCGCCGTCGGCGGTGCCGGCGGTACCGGCGGATCGGGTGGTGCTGACGTCTCTGATGTCGACACCCGTTCGGTCACCGGTGGCGACGGCGGTGACGGTGGATCGGGTGGTGCCGGTGGCGTCGGAGGTGACGGCGGCCCCGGCGGTGCGGGCGGAAAAGGTGGCCTCGGCGGTTCGGAGTCCGGTACGGCGGGCCGCGACGGTGCTTCCGGTGAGACCGGACGCGGTGGGGCGGGCGGCTCGGGCGGGCACGGCGGGGGCGGCGGCGCGTCGGGCGACGGCGCGACCGGCTCGGCGGGGTCCGCAGGCTCGTCGGGCAGCGCCGCCGCGGGCAGCAAGGGCGGCTCCGGTGGTGCGGGTGGCGCCGGCGGAGCGGGCGCGCCCGGCGGTGACTCCCAGGACTGAGCGGTATCCGCGCGCGAGACGCGTGGCGACCACCCGGAGAGCCGGCGGCCCGACTCAACCCAGACGGCAGCCGTGAGACGTCGGCTCTGTGCGCGCACCGGCAGACCCGCACCGATTGCTACGGCACGGCGGTGGGCGCCCTCTCAGTCGACCGCCAGGGCGCCCCTTCAGTCGAGCGGTCGCGCCCGTCTAGTCCAGGTAGTCGCGCAGGACCTGGGAACGGCTCGGGTGCCGCAATTTCGACATGGTCTTCGATTCGATCTGGCGGATCCGTTCCCGCGTCACGCCGTAGACCTGACCGATCTCGTCGAGGGTGCGGGGCTGGCCGTCGGTGAGGCCGAACCGCAGCCGCACCACACCGGCTTCACGCTCCGACAGCGTCTCCAGCACTGACTGCAGCTGATCCTGCAGCAGCGTGAAGGACACCGCGTCGACGGCCACCACGGCCTCGCTGTCCTCGATGAAGTCACCGAGCTGGGAATCGCCTTCGTCGCCGATGGTCTGGTCCAGCGAGATCGGCTCGCGCGCGTACTGCTGGATCTCCAGCACCTTCTCCGGCGTGATGTCCATCTCCTTGGCCAGCTCCTCCGGCGTGGGCTCGCGACCCAGGTCCTGGAGCAACTCGCGCTGGATGCGGCCCAGCTTGTTGATGACCTCCACCATGTGCACGGGGATGCGGATGGTGCGGGCCTGGTCGGCCATCGCGCGGGTGATCGCCTGACGGATCCACCAGGTGGCGTACGTGGAGAACTTGTAGCCCTTGGTGTAGTCGAACTTCTCGACAGCACGGATCAGACCCAGGTTGCCCTCCTGGATCAGATCCAGGAACGCCATGCCGCGGCCGGTGTAGCGCTTGGCCAGTGACACCACGAGCCGCAGGTTCGCCTCGAGCAGATGGTTCTTCGCCCGGTCGCCGTCACGGCAGATCCACATCATGTCGCGACGCTGGGCGGCCGGCAGCTTCTCACCCTTGTCGGTGAGCTCGGCCATCAGCTGGGTCGCGTACAGGCCCGCCTCGATACGCTTGGCGAGCTCGACCTCTTCCTCGGCGTTGAGCAGCGCCACCTTGCCGATCTGCTTGAGGTAGGCGCGCACGGAATCGGCCGAGGCGGTCAGCTCCGCGTCCTTGCGCGCTTGGCGCAGCGCCTCGGATTCCTCTTCGTCCCAGACGAAGTCACCGGAGGCCTTGTCCTTCTCGGAGGGCTCAGCGATCTCGTCGTCGTCGGCGGCCTCGTCGGGCTTCGCGGCCTTGGCCGCGGCTTTCTTCGCGGGCTCGGTGACACCCTCGGCGGTGTCGTCGTCACTGTCGTCGGAGTCGTCGCCGTCGTCGGAGTCGTCCGAATCGTCGGAGTCCTCGTCGACCTCGATGTCCTCGAGGTCGAGGTCCTCGTCGACCTCGAGCTCCTCGCCGGGTTCGGCGTCCAGATCGTCGTCGGTTTCGACCTCCGCGCCGGTCAGGTCGTCGACGTCCGTGGCTTTCTTGCCCCGGCCTGCGGGCGTGTCACCCTTTGCCGCGGCTTTCTTTGCGGGGGCGCGCTTGGCTGCCTTCTTCGCCGGTGCCGACCCGTTCGCCGACTTGGTGGGGGATGCCTTCTTGGCGGTGGTCTTGGTGGCGGTGCGCTTCACCGGCTCGTCGGTGGCCGGGCTCGCCTTTGTCGCTGCCACGTACAGCCTTTCGGTCGTGAGGTTCTCGGCGCACGCAAGGGCGCAACCGAAGAGTGTCGGCTATGTCGATGTCGGCGTCGATCTCAACTCGGGATGCTTTGCCGCTCTCGGGGTGGGCGGCCGCCGACGACCATTGTAACGACTGTGTGTGCCCTCGCCGCGCCCAGCGGCAAATTTGACGTGTCTGCTTGCCGGAAACGAGGGGTTACCGTCCGGTAGCGGTGACGTCGACGTCGGCGGCCATCGCAGCCCCGACGATGCCCGCGGTGTTCTGTAGTGCCGCGGCCACCACGGGGGTGCGGTTCTTCAGCAGCGGCACCCATTTGTCGGCCTTGCGGCTGATGCCGCCGCCGGCGATGAACAGATCCGGCCAGATCGCATTCTCGATGGCCACCAGCACTTTCGTGACCTCCTCGGTCCAGCGCTCGTAGCTCCAGTCCTTGCGTTCCTTGACCGAGCTGGCGGCGCGATGCTCGGCTTCCTTGCCACCGACCTCGAGGTGGCCGAACTCGGTGTTGGGTAGGAGCACACCGTTGTGGATCACCGCCGAGCCGATTCCCGTGCCGAACGTCAGCAACACGATGACCCCGGTGTTGTCCCGGCCGGCGCCGAACTTCTCCTCGGCGAGTCCCGCGGCGTCGGCGTCGTTGAGAACGGTGACCTGCTGCCCGTCCAGCGCGGCGCCGACGACCTCCTTGGCGTTGAGGCCGATCCAGCCCTTGTCGACGTTGGCGGCCGTCCAGACGATGCCGTCGGCGACGACGCCGGGATATGTCACCCCGAGCGGTCCGTCCCAGCCGAAGTGGGCGACCACCTCGGCGATCGTTTTCGCGACCGCGTCGGGCGTGGCGGGCTGGGGTGTGGCCAGCTTGAACCGTTCGCCGATCAACTGTCCGGAGTCCAGGTCGACGATGCCGCCCTTGACGCCGCTGCCACCGACGTCGATCCCGAATCCGCGGCGGGGGGATCCGGTGGCCGGGGACTCGGTGCCGGTCATGCGAGCTCCTCTGCGCAGATGGGCTGCTGGGCAGCCGGGGCGCTTGACACATTAACGGCTCGCCGGTGGCGATGTGGCGCGGTGGTGCCTGTCTGCCGTCCTGTCGGCGGATGTGTTGCGATGGCTTCGTGACGACGCACCTCGGGCCCGACGATCCCGCCACGCTGAGATCGGTGGCCGAGCAGCTCGCCAGCGAGGCGGCGGCCTACGTCCGCCGGCGGCGCAGCGAGGTCTTCGGGTCTGGGGCTTCCCCGGCCGGGCAGCAGGATGCGGTGCGCGCCAAGAGCACCCCCACCGACCCCGTCACCATCGTCGACACCGAAACCGAGCGGTTGCTGCGCGACCGGCTTGCCGAGCTGCGTCCGGGAGAGGCGATCCTGGGTGAGGAAGAAGGCGGGCCCGGCCCCGGTAGCGATCCCGCGGGCCCTGGTCGGCTCACCTGGGTGCTGGACCCCATCGACGGCACCGTGAACTTCATGTATGGCATCGAGGCCTACGCGGTGTCGGTCGGGGTGCAGCGCGACGGAGTCTCGGTTGCCGGAGCGGTGGCCGATGTGGCCGCTGGGGCGGTCTACTCAGCGGCCTCCGGCGGCGGTGCGCGGGTGGTCCGCGACGGTGCCGGGACCGCTCTGCAGTGCAGCGCGGCCGCCGAGTTGTCGATGGCGCTGGTGGGTACCGGCTTCGCCTACGACCGTGACCGCAGGATGCGGCAGGGCCGGGTGGTTGCCGAGCTTCTTCCCGAGGTGCGGGACCTGCGGCGGATCGGGTCCTGTGCGCTGGACCTGTGCATGGTGGCCGCGGGTCGGCTCGACGCCTATTTCGAGGAGGGGGTGCACGTGTGGGACTGGGCGGCCGCAGCGCTGATCGCCGCGGAGGCCGGCGCACACGTGCGGACGGCCACCACGCCGGACGGTGCCGGTTTCGTCGTCGCCGCCGCGCCGGGGCTCGGTGCGGCGTTCGAGGGTGCGCTGGAACGCTGCGGAGTGGTCGCCCGCTGAGCTCAGCAGGTGCCGGTGTGGGCCTGCCGCAGAAGCGACGGGTCGGTGGGCTGGGTGGCTTCGGGCATGAGGCTGGCGAGCACCGCGTCGATGTCGTCGCTGCGTGTGAGCTCCGTGAACTCGGTGCCCAGCGCCAGATCGACGGTGTCGTCGGTGCGCTGGTCCTGGTACAACTCGGTGCACGGCGCCACCAGCCATACCGCGGCCGCCGCGGCCCGGCCGGACGGCCCGAACCGGATCTGGCCCTGGCACTGCAGCCGGGCGGTGGCGTAGATCGTGTCGTTGGCGGCCTCGGGCTCGGTGAAACCCAGGTCGCGCAGCGCGCCGGCGACCTCGGCGGCCTGCCCGCCCTGACCGCTCGCGTTGAGCACCCGGATCGTGGTGTCGGCGAGCTTGGCCGGCATGACGTCGACCATCGTGTCGCGGGACACCTGCTCGCCGAGGTCAGGGGCCGGTGCGCCAGGCTCTGCCGGCGGGGGCGGATTGCACACCGCGGCTTCGCGGACGTCGGGTGGCCGGGATAGGGCGATGACCCACACGAGTAGGGCCGCTACCGCCATGGCGGCGAACATCACCAGTCCGGGCAGGAGACGGCGGCGGCGGAAGGGGCGTCCGTGCTTGTCGAACGCGGTGCCGTCGGTGATTTGCGCGACCACGGTGAGCACTCTAAGGCCACGGGGTCCGGCTCACTATCGGCGAGGTCTGCAGTGCCTGGACCGGCGGGAACAACCCCTGCCGCGGAAATGTGAGGTAAATCACACCACTACCACCGCCAAACTGGGCACGAATCATTTGGTGCAGGCGTTCGACGCTGGTACAAAGCACTGCTGCAACGAGCTTCACGGAGGGGACAGATGGCCACCGACTACGACGCCCCACGGCGCACCGAAACCGACGACGTTTCCGAGGACTCCCTGGAGGAGTTGAAGGCACGGCGCAACGAAGCTCAATCCGCTGTCGTTGATGTCGACGAATCCGAGACCGCCGAGTCGTTCGAGCTCCCGGGGGCCGACCTCTCGGGCGAAGAACTGTCCGTGCGGGTGATCCCCAAACAGGCCGACGAGTTCACCTGCTCGAGCTGCTTCCTGGTGCATCACCGCAGTCGGCTGGCCACTGAGAAGAACGGCCTGATGATCTGCTCCGACTGCGCCGCCTGAATTCAGGCGCGCAGCGCGGCCAGCACCTTCTCCGGTCGGCGCGAGCTGACCAGCCAGTACGGCGTGGGGTCCTCCGGATCGTCGAGCACCACCAGGACCATCGGGCCCACCCACGCCTTGTGCACGACATAGGCGGCTGGGTCGAGCTGGCGGCCCAGCGCCGCCGATTTCGCCGTTCGTGGCACCGCCGCCGAGCGCGCGATGGCGCTGACGGGCAGGTGCGCATCGCCCACCCACAGTTCGGTGTCGCCGCCGCCGGAAACCACCCGTAGCTCGGTCCGTCCGAGCGCCACCAGGGCTACGGCGGCAACCGGTAGCAGCACTGCGTACGCCACCCAGTCGGGCAGCACCCGCACCCCCTGGTTGAACTCCAGGGCTATCAGCGCAGCCAGTCCCAGGCCGGGCAACCACCACCACAGCGGCACGGACAACCGCTCGCGGTAGCGCACGGTTTGCGAGGCGGCACGCGTGTCGGACACGTGCCCAAGAGTAATCTGTGACGCCGTGTCCCCCTCTCTGGCGGTAGTACGACTGGACCGCGACCTACCGCTGCCCAGCCGGGCCCACGACGGCGACGCGGGTGTGGATCTCTACAGCGCCCATGACGTCGAACTGGCGCCGGGGGAGCGAGTTCTGGTGGGCACCGGGGTGGCGGTCGCGATCCCGCACGGCATGGTCGGGCTCGTGCACCCACGCTCGGGTCTTGCTGCTCGCGTGGGGCTTTCCATCGTCAACAGCCCCGGCACGATCGATGCCGGCTATCGCGGCGAGATCAAAGTGGCGCTGATCAACCTCGACCCGCAGTCCCCCATCATCGTGCGCCGCGGCGACCGGATCGCCCAACTCCTGGTGCAGCGGGTGGAGTTGCCCGAGCTGATCGAGGTGAGTTCGTTCGACGAAGCCGGGCTGGCCGACACGACGCGCGGCGACGGTGGGCACGGTTCCTCCGGCGGACATGCGAGTCTGTGAGACTGGGGACGCGCGCGACGACCGGGCAGAACTGCACACATCTACGAGCATGGTGACGAGGAAATGGCACTGAGACGGCATCGCAAAGACGAGAGCACCGACGCAACCGACGAGCGCGGCTCGGCCCCTGCTGAGGCCGACGAGGAACTCGACGGTCCCTTCGACATCGACGACTTCGACGACCCCTCGGTCGCCGCCTTGGCCCGGCTGGACCTGGGCTCGGTCCTGATCCCCATGCCCGAGGCGGGCCAGGTGCAGGTGGAGGTCGGCGAGAACGGCGTCCCCACCGCTGTGTGGGTGGTGACACCCAATGGCCGCTTCACCATTGCGGCGTACGCGGCGCCCAAGTCGGCGGGACTGTGGCGTGAGGTGGCCTCGGAGTTGGCCGACTCGCTGCGCAAGGATGTGCCCACCGTCAGCATCGTGGACGGCCCGTGGGGGCGAGAGGTCATCGGGGCCGGCGGCCAGGGAAACGTCGTGGTGCGTTTCATCGGCGTCGACGGGTACCGATGGATGATCCGGTGCGTGGTCAACGGCCCGCAGGACCGCATCGACGCGCTGGTGGATCAGGCGCGAAACGCACTGGCCGACACCGTGGTTCGGCGAGGGGATACCCCGATGCCGGTCCGCACACCGCTGCAGGTGCAGCTGCCCGAGCCGATGGCAGCCCAGCTGCGCGCGGCTGCCGAGCAGGCCGCCGCGCAGCAGGCCGCCGCCCGGCAGCAGTCAGGGCAACAGCAACCGAACCCGCAGCAGCCAAATCCGCAGCAAACCAACCCGCAGCAGCCCGACCCGCAGCCAGGAGCGGACCCCCAACAGCCACAGGCCCAGCCCGCCGCCCGACGCAGCACCCCGGGTTCGGCGATGCAGCAACTGCGCACCATCACCGGGGGGTGATGGGTCACCCGGGCGGCGGGTCAACCTGGGAAGCGTCGGCGGGCCGGGTCCTCGGCCTCGTGCAGCGCCTCGAGACACTGCCTGCCCAGCACTGACGGGTCGGCGCCGATCTCGTCGAGTGTGACCGTTCGCAGCGACGACCGCGGCGCGGCCGACACCCACTCGACGCCCACCTCCACCGGATGCACCGAATCGTCGGTGGCTGAGACCACACCGAGGGGGACGGTCAACCCCTCGAGCTGGCCGGTGGTCGGCGCTACGTAGTGCGCGGCCTCGTCCATGGCGTCGGGCAGGGCGGGCCACTGCGGCAGCCACGACCGCGCGAGCTCATCAGCCAGCCACCGAGGGCTGGTGGCCTGCATCTGGGTCGTGGCCGACACCAGCCCGTCGCGGCGCAGCAGCTGTGCCGAGTATCGGGCGGCCAGCGCGGCCGGCGCGGCATCCGGTTCGCCGGTCCACGCCGGCAGTGCCGCCAACACCGCGATCACCCCGCCGGGATGCGCCAGCGCCCACTCCGTCGCCACCGCGGCGCCGATGGACACCCCGCCCACCGCGATCGGCTCGGGTCGCACGGCCCGCGCGATGTTGTCCAGTTCGTCGCGGTAACCGTCGATGAGCCGGTGCGGTTGCGGGGACGGTGTCACCACCGCGGCGCCCACCTCGTGCAGTGCGGGCGCGAACGCGCGGTAGACGAAGTCGTCATCCGACCCCGTCCCGGGCAGCAGAACGGTGGTGACGCCGCGCAAGTTGACCGCCATGGACTCGATCGTGCCTGGTCGCGGAAAGCTCGGCGCGCCGACCCGCCCTGACGTGGCATCCGGGAAGTAAGAGGTCTACCGTGGCGTTGGTTGGGGCAAATCCACAGTGGATTGACAGAAGGTGAAGCCATGGCCACGGCCGAGGGGTATCTACGGCGGCTGACTCGTCGGTTGACCGAAGACCCGGAGCAACTCGACGTCGAGGAACTCAGCGAAGATCCGGCCAACACCGGCGCGCAGAAGGCGATCAACTGCCAGCGCGGCCAGGAGGTCACGATGGTGGGCACGTTGCGCAGCGTCGAATGCAACGGCAAAGGATGCGCAGGCGGTGTGAAAGCCGAACTGTTCGACGGCACCGATTCGGTGATGCTGGTCTGGCTCGGTCAGCGCCGCATCCCGGGTATCGAATCGGGTCGCACCCTGAAGGTGCACGGCCGGGTGGGCAAGCTCGACAGCGGCGCCAAAGCGATCTACAACCCCCATTACGAGATCCAGAAGTGACTGACCCGGGCAGCGAACCGGGCACGCAGACTTCCTCGCCGCGGGGCGCCACCGTCCTGCAACAGATGGGCGGCGTCAGCGGCCTGATCTACTCGTCGCTACCCGTGCTGGTGTTCGTGCCAGTGTCGTCGGCGTTCGGGTTGGTGCCCGCGATCGTCGCGGCGCTCGGTGTCGCGACGGCGATCCTGGTGTGGCGGCTCTTCCGTCGGGAATCGACCCAGCCGGCCATCTCCGGGTTCTTCGCCGTGGCGATCAGCGCGCTGATCGCCTACCTGGTGGGCGCCTCGAAGGGGTATTTCCTGCTCGGCATCTGGATGTCGCTGTTCTGGGCGATCGTCTTCGCGGCGTCGGTGGTCATCCGCAGACCGGTGGTCGGCTACATCTGGGGCTGGGTACACACCCAGGACCGCGGCGCCTGGCGCGACGTCCGCCGCGCGGTCCGCGCCTTCGACATCGCCACGCTGGTGTGGGTGCTGGTGTTCACCTCGCGGTTCGTCGTGCAGCACCACCTGTACGACGCCGACCAGACGGGGTGGCTGGGTTTTGCCCGCATTGCGATGGGTTGGCCGTTGACCGCGGTGGCCGCGCTGGTGACCTACCTGGCCATCAAGGCCGCGCAGCGCGCGGTGCGGGAGCACGCCGGCGACGCCGAGACGACGACCGGCGACACCGCAACACCCGATCGTGGGACAACCGACGCAGCGCCGACGAGCACCGGGACATCCCACACCGTGACAACCGACGCTGCCGACGACGCGACCGCGCGGGGCGACGCTCAGCGCTGACGCGGGTGCAGCACCTGCTCGCGCAGCTCGTCCTCGACCTCGGTCACCGCGACGAACAGCAGCTCGTCGCCGCCCTCGAGCGGCTCGTCGCCCTCCGGCACGATCACCCGCGGGCCGCGCAGGATGGTGACCAGTGACGCGTCCCGGGGCAAGTCCAGGCGTTTGACCGGCTTGCCGCCCCACGGGGTGTCGTCGGGCAGCGTGATCTCGACGAGGTTGGCCTGACCCTTTCGGAACTCCATCAGCCGCACCAGGTCGCCGACCGACACCGCCTCCTCCACCAGCGACGCGAGCATGCGCGGGGTGGACACCGCCACGTCGACACCCCACGCTTCGTCGAAGAGCCATTCGTTGCGAGGGTCGTTGACGCGCGCCACCACCCGGGGCACCGCGAACTCGGTCTTCGACAACAGGCTGACCACCACGTTGGCCTTGTCGTCGCCGGTCGCCGCGATCACCACGTCGAACTCCTCGAGCTTGACCGACTCGAGAAGGCTCAGCTCGCAGGCGTCCCCGAGCCGCCAGTGCGCCGCGGGAATGGCGTCGACGTCGATGTGGTCGGGGTTCCGTTCGAGCAGCGTGACCTCGTGGGCATCGACGAGCTCACGGGCGATGGACCGTCCGACGGCGCCGGCCCCGGCGATGGCGACTTTCATCCGCGCCGCTCCTCATGATCGTCGTCGGCGGTCTTCATGCCTCTGCTTCCTCACCGGGCGGCAACGCCGCGATCGCCAGCGCTTCGGCGATATGCCCGGCGATCGCCGCCAGATAGACCTGGTCGCCGGACTGGACGACGGTCTTGGCGTCGGGTAGCAGACCCGCGCCGAAGCGGATCACGAACGACACCCGCCCGGCGGTGGCGGTCTCGAGTTCGGTGATCCGCCGACCCACCCAGCCCTCGTGCAGCGTGAGTTCGGTCACGCCGACGTTGCCACTGGGGTCGCGCCATTTGGTGGTCTCGGTCTCGCGGGTCAACACATGCAGCAGTCGGTCGGTAGTCCACGGCACCGTGGCCACCGTGGGGATGCCCAGCCGCTCGTAGACCGCCGCACGTTTGGCGTCGTAGATCCGGGCGACCACGCGCTGCACGCCGAATGTCTCGCGGGCCACGCGCGCGGAGATGATGTTGGAGTTGTCCCCCGAGGACACCGCGGCAAACGCCGATGCGTCCTCGATACCGGCGCGCACCAGCACGTCCCGGTCGAATCCCATGCCCAGCACCCGTTCCCCGGAGAAGTCCGGGGACAGCCGGTGAAAGGCCGTGCCGTCCCGGTCGATCACGGCGACGTCGTGGCCGATCCGGGCCAGACTGTCCGCCAACGATGCGCCCACCCGGCCGCATCCCATCACCACTACCCGCACCGACGGTCCTTTCCGGCCTGAGCCGACGTGGCATACCGATACCTGCGGTTGTGTAACCCGCGCACCCGGAACGCTACCGCTTTCCTACGGTCGGGTGGCTGCGGGCTTACTCTTGGCAGTCGTGTCCAAGCTTTCGACGGTCGCCCGCCGTCTCGTGCTGGGTCGGCCGTTCCGCAGCGACAAGCTCGCCCACACGCTGCTGCCCAAACGGATCGCGCTGCCCGTCTTCGCCTCTGACGCGTTGTCCTCCGTGGCGTACGCACCCGAGGAGATCTTCCTGGTGCTCTCGGTCGCAGGACTCGCGGCCTACTCGATGGCGCCGTGGATCGGTCTGGCCGTGGCCGTGGTCATGCTCGTCGTCATCGCCAGCTACCGGCAGAACGTGCACGCCTACCCGTCCGGCGGCGGTGACTACGAGGTCGTCACCACCAACCTGGGCCCGACCGCGGGGCTGACGGTGGCCAGTGCGCTGCTGGTGGACTACGTGCTGACGGTCGCGGTGTCGATGTCGTCGGCGGCGTCGAACATCGGCTCGGCGATCCCCTTCGTCGACGACCACAAGGTGTGGTTCGCGGTGACGGCGATCATGGTTCTGGCCTCGTTGAACCTGCGGGGTATCCGGGAGTCGGGCACCGCCTTCGCCATCCCCACCTACGCGTTCATGATCGGCATGTTCGCGATGCTGTTCTGGGGCTTCTTCCAGATCCACGTGCTCGGCGAGCCGCTGCGCGCCGAATCCGCCGATTTCGAGATGCACTCCGAGCACGGGGAGATCCTCGGTTTCGCGTTGGTCTTCCTCGTCGCCCGCGCGTTCTCGTCCGGCAGCGCTGCGCTGACCGGTGTGGAAGCGATCAGCAACGGGGTGCCGGCGTTCCGTAAACCGAAGTCCCGCAACGCTGCGACGACGTTGGCGTTACTGGGAGCCATCGCGATCACGCTGTTCATGGGCATGATCCTGCTGGCCCAGGACACCGGCGTGCAGATCGCCGAGCGGCCGCTGGAACAGCTCGAGGGAGCACCGGAGGACTACCAGCAGAAGACGCTCATCGCCCAACTGGCGGCGACGGTGTTCCACGACTTCGCGCCGGGGCTGTACCTGATCGCCGGTGTGACCGCGCTGATCCTGGTGCTGGCGGCCAACACCGCATTCAACGGTTTCCCGGTCCTGGGGTCGATCCTGGCGCAGGACCGTTTCCTGCCGCGGCAGCTGCACACCCGCGGTGACCGGCTGGCGTTCTCCAACGGCATCCTGTTCCTGGCGTTCGGCGCCATCGCGTTCGTCGTCGCATTCCAGGCGCAGGTGACCGCGCTGATCCACCTCTACATCGTGGGGGTGTTCGTGTCCTTCACGCTCAGCCAGATCGGCATGGTCAAACACTGGACACGGCTGTTGCGGACCGAGACCGATGCCGCGGTGCGCAGCCGGATGAAGCGCTCACGGGTGATCAACACGATCGGCTTCCTGTGCACCGGCACGGTGCTGATCATCGTGGTCGTCACCAAGTTCATGGTGGGCGCGTGGATCGCCATCCTGGCGATGACGGCGATGTTCGTCATCATGAAGATGATCCACAACCATTACGCGTCGGTCAGCCGTGAGCTCGAAAAACGCGCCGCCGAGACCGAGGACATCGTGCTGCCCAGTCGCAACCACGCGATCGTGCTGGTCTCCAACGTCCACATGCCGACGCTGCGGGCGCTGGCCTACGCCCGCGCCACCCGCCCCGATGTGCTCGAGGCCGTCACGGTCAGCGTCGACGACGCCGAGACGCGCGAGCTGGTGCACAAGTGGGAGAACAGCGACATCAGCGTGCCGCTGAAGGTCATCGCCTCGCCCTACCGCGAGATCACCCGTCCCGTGCTGGACTACGTCAAGCGGGTCTCCAAGGACTCGCCCCGCACCGTGGTCACCGTGTTCATCCCGGAGTACGTGGTGGGGCACTGGTGGGAACAGGTGTTGCACAACCAGAGCGCGCTGCGGTTGAAGGGCAGGCTGTTGTTCGAGCCCAACGTGATGGTCACCTCGGTGCCCTGGCAGCTCTCGTCGTCGGAGCGGTTGAAGAACCTGCAGCCGCAGTCGGCTCCCGGCGACGCACGCAAGGGGTTCCTCGATTGAGTGCCGGCGACCGCCCGGCCGAACTCACGCTGACCACGGGCCCCGCGGCCAACGGGGGCAGCTGCGTCGCCCGCCACGACGGACGGGTGGTGTTCGTGCGACACGCTCTGCCCGGGGAGACGGTGCGGGTGCGGTTGACCGGGGGAGCGACGCCGTCCACGTCGTACTGGACCGGCGACGCCGTCGAGATCCTCGAGCCGGCCCCCGGCCGGATCGAATCGCTGTGCCCCATCGCCGGGGTGGACGGCGCGGGGTGTTGTGATCTGGCCTTCGCCGAACCGGCCACAGCGCGGCGCCTCAAGGGCGCCGTGGTGGCCAATCAGCTCGAGCGCCTCGGCGGATATCGGTGGCGCGACGAGTCCGAGGCGATCGCCGAGCCGGTCGGTGAGGCCGGACCCACCGGGTGGCGCACCCGGGTGCGGCTGGCCACATCGGACGACGGGCAGGCGGGCTTCCACCGCTTCCACAGCGACGAACTGGTCCATCGGCTCGACTGTGCGCAGTTGCCCGACGGCTTGCTCGCCGACCTCGCGCACGAGCGCTGGCCGGGAAGTGCCCAGATCCACGTCGCGGTCGACAGCGACGGCGCGCGCCACGTGGCGGTGTCGCAGCGGCGCGCGGGCGGACGACGGGGATCCGATCGTGGCCGCACCGCCACCCGCGTCGTCGACGGGGCCTACGAGGCGGTGCAGAGGGTCGCGGGCCGGACCTGGCAGATTCCGGTGACCGCGTTTTGGCAGGCCCACCGCGATGCGCCGGACTGCTACGCCGGTTTGGTCGGCGAGTGGGCTCAGCTCAGCGCCGGAATGACCGCATGGGATCTGTACGGAGGCGCCGGCATCTTCGCCGCGACGATGGCCGCGGCGGTGGGCGACACCGGACGGGTGCTCACCGTCGACACCTCGCGCGCCTCCGCCCGCGCGGCGCGGGAGGCGCTGGCGGATCTGGGGGCGGTGACGGTGCTCACCGACTCGGTCCGGCGGGCGTTGACCGCACAGCGGCAGCGCGCCGACGTGGCCGTGCTCGACCCGCCCCGCACCGGGGCCGGCCGTGAGGTGATTGACCTGCTCGCCGCTGCCGGAGTGCCCCGGATCATCCACATCGGTTGCGAGGCAGCCTCTTTCGCGCGTGATATCGGCCTTTACCAGGCCCGCGGATACCGCGTCGAGGATCTGCGCGTCTTCGATTCCTTCCCGCTGACCCACCATGTTGAGTGCGTCGCGGTGCTGCAGAGATAATGAGCGGGATGCCGGTCAGGTGGAATAAGGTGGCTCAACGGCGTGCCGGCAAGCCTGGTCGGCGATGGCAACTGTCGGCTCCAACCGAAAGCAGGCTGTGACTTCGAAATCCCGCGGACCACAGGTCGGGCGCCCGCTGTTCTCGCGGGGGTCCTGGGCGGAAACCAGCCGGATCTCCGAGATCCTGCGCAAGGAGACCGTGGGCGGTGTCATCTTGCTCGTCGCGGCCGGGACCGCGCTGGTGTGGGCGAACTCGCCGTGGAAGGGCAGCTACTTCGGCGTCCGCGACTTCGTCCTCGGCGGGCAGTGGCTGGGCCTGCACCTCGATCTGTCGATCGGTGAATGGGCCGCCGACGGATTGTTGGCCATCTTCTTCTTCGTCGTCGGGCTGGAGCTCAAACGCGAGTTCGTCGCCGGTGACCTGCGAGACCCAGGGCGCGCGGCCCTGCCGATCGCGGCAGCCGTGGGCGGAATGGTGGTACCGGCGCTGATCTTCGTCGCGTTCACCGCCCATGTCGGCGACGGCGCGCTGCAGGGCTGGGCGATACCGACCGCGACCGACATCGCCTTCGCGGTGGCGGTGCTGGCGGTCATCTCCACCCACCTGCCGGCAGCTCTGCGCACCTTCCTGCTGACGCTGGCTGTGGTCGACGACCTGCTGGCGGTCACGGTGATCGCCGTGTTCTACACCGACGAGATCAAGATCTGGGCGCTGCTGGGAGCGCTGATCCCGCTGGCGTTGTTCACGCTGTTGGTGCAACGCGGTGTGCAGGCCTGGTGGCTGCTGATTCCGCTCGGTGTCGTGACCTGGGTGCTGGTGCACGAGTCGGGGGTGCATGCCACCGTCGCCGGCGTGCTGCTCGGCTTCGCCGTCCCCGTGCTCCGCTCGGCGAAGAAGAAGGGTGAAAGTACCGGGATCAGCATGGCCGAGCACTTCGAACACCTGCTGCGGCCCATCTCGGCCGGCTTCGCGATCCCGGTGTTCGCCTTCTTCGCCGCGGGGGTGAACTTCGGCGGGCTCACCGGCCTGGGCCGGGCGTTGTCCGACCCGATCACGATGGGCATCATCGCCGGCCTGGTGCTGGGAAAACCGATCGGGATCTTCTTCACCACTCGAGTGCTGGCCGCGGTGACGCGCGCGAACCTGGACTCGGCGTTGCGGTGGGTGGATGTGGTCGGCGTGTCGATGCTGGCCGGCATCGGGTTCACGGTGTCGCTGCTGATCGGGGATCTGGCCTACGGGCTGGGCTCAGAACGTGACGAATTCGTGAAGATCGGTGTGCTCACGGGTTCCCTGGTGGCGGCCGCCTTGGCCTCACTGTTGCTGTTGAGCAGGAACGCCACCTACCGGCGCATATGCAACGAGGAGACCGTCGACGAGAACCAGGACGGTGTGCCCGATGTGTACGAGTCTCGACAGGACTGACCCGGACACCGTGCGTAGACTGGCGGAATGCTTGAACAGATCCGCGGTCCCGCTGATCTGCAGCACCTGACACAGGCGCAGCTGGAAGAGCTGGCTCGAGAAATCCGCGACTTCCTGATCCACAAGGTCGCGGCGACGGGCGGGCACCTGGGACCCAACTTGGGCGTCGTGGAACTGACGCTGGCACTGCACCGCGTCTTCGATTCGCCGCACGACCCGATCCTGTTCGACACCGGACATCAGGCCTACGTGCACAAGATGCTGACCGGTCGCTGCCGGGATTTCGAGACGCTGCGCAAGAAGGACGGCCTGTCGGGATATCCGTCACGGAGCGAGAGCGAGCACGACTGGGTGGAGTCCAGCCATGCCAGTTCGGCGCTGTCCTACGCCGACGGACTGGCCAAGGCGTTCGAGCTCAACGGTCACCGCAACCGGCACATGGTCGCCGTGGTCGGCGACGGCGCGCTCACCGGGGGCATGTGCTGGGAGGCGATGAACAACATCGCCGCCTCCCGCCGGCCGGTGGTGATCATCGTCAACGACAACGGCCGCAGCTACGCGCCCACCATCGGTGGGTTCGCCGAACACCTGGCAGCGCTGCGGCTGCAGCCCGGCTACGAGCGGGTGCTCGAGGAGGGGCGCAAGGCGGTCCGCGGCGTCCCGATGATCGGCGAATTCTGCTATCAGTGCATGCACAGCATCAAGGCGGGCATCAAGGACGCGCTGAGTCCGCAGGTGATGTTCACCGACCTCGGCCTCAAGTACGTCGGGCCGATCGACGGTCACGACGAACACGCGGTGGAGAACGCGCTGCGTCACGCGCGGGCGTTCAACGCCCCGGTGGTCGTGCACGTCGTGACCCGCAAAGGTATGGGTTACGCCCCGGCCGAGAACGACGAGGACGACCAGATGCACGCCTGCGGCGTCATCGATCCCGAGACCGGCCTGGCGCGATCGGTGCCGGGCCCGGGCTGGACGGCGACGTTCTCCGACACGCTCATCCAGATCGCGGCCGAACGGCGCGACGTGGTGGCGATCACCGCGGCGATGCCAGGCCCCACCGGCCTCAATGCGTTCCGGGCCAAGTACCCCGATCGGTTCTTCGACGTGGGGATCGCCGAGCAGCATGCGATGACCTCCGCGGCCGGCCTGGCGATGGGCGGTATGCACCCGGTCGTCGCCATCTACTCGACGTTCCTCAACCGCGCCTTCGACCAGATCATGATGGACGTAGCGCTGCACAAGCTGCCGGTCACGATGGTGTTGGACCGCTCGGGCGTCACCGGTCCCGATGGCGCCAGCCACAACGGCATGTGGGATCTCTCGATCCTCGGCGTGGTGCCCGGGATGCGGGTCGCCGCCCCCCGGGATGGCGCCCGACTCGCCGAGGAACTCACCGAGGCGATCGACGTCAACGACGGGCCCACCGCCGTCCGCTTCCCCAAGGGGGATGTGGGACAAGAGGTTCCGGCCCTGGAGCGGCGCGGCGTGGTCGACGTGCTGGCTGCTCCGGTGCAGGGTCTGTCCGATGATGTCCTGCTCGTCGCGGTCGGCCCGTTCGCCACCATGGCGCTAGCGGTGGCCGAGCGGCTGCGCAACCAGGGCATCGGTGTCACCGTCGTCGATCCGCGCTGGGTGTTGCCGGTGCCGGAGGAGATCGTGGCGATGGCGGCCGGGCACAAGCTCGTGGTGACCCTCGAGGACAACGGGGTACACGGCGGTGTGGGGTCGGCGGTCTCGGGCGCCCTGCGGCGCGCCGAGGTGGACGTGCCGTGTCGCGATGTCGCCTTACCGCAGCAGTTCTTCGACCACGCATCACGAGGTGAAGTGCTCGATTCGGTCGGGTTGACCGAGCGCAACGTCGCCCGCCAGGTCACCGGGTGGGTGGCCGCACTCGGCGCCGCCACGGCTCAGCGGGAAGTCAGCGAACACCTGGAGTGACGGGCTGCGGCTGCGCGGACATACAGGAGCCTTGGTGGCCGAACCGATCGACGAGTACTTCACCCGAGCCGTCTCCGCGCTGACCGCATCGCGTGCCGATGCCGACGTCGTGCTGCGCGGCATCTCGCCGCAGACCTGTCTGGACGTGTTCGACGCACAGTTGGGCAGTCGTCATCTCGACCTGGTGGCGCGGTGGTTGCGATCGAAGAACCAGGGCTTCTACACCATCGGCTCCTCCGGGCATGAGAGCAACGCGGCGGTGGCCACCGCGCTGCGCCCGAGCGATCCTGCACTGCTGCACTACCGTTCCGGGGGTTTCTACCTCGCGCGGGCCCGGCAGGTCGCAGGAAGTGACCCGCTGCGTGATGTGCTGCTCGGCTTGGTCGCCGCGACCGACGAGCCGATCTCCGGTGGGCGGCACAAGGTCTTCGGCCGCCACGATCTGAGCGTCATCCCGCAGACCTCGACCATCGCCTCGCACCTGCCGCGGGCGGTCGGGGTCGCCTTCTCCATCGCCCGCGCACGAAAGCTGGGCGTCGAGTGTGCCTGGCCGTCGGACGCGTTGGCGGTGTGCAGCTTCGGCGACGCGTCGGCCAACCACTCGACGGCGGTCGGTGCGATCAACGCGGCCATGCACACCGCCTACCAGGGTGTGCCGATGCCGCTGCTGCTGGTGTGCGAGGACAACGGGATCGGCATCAGCGTGCGCACCCCGCAGGGCTGGATCGCGCGTACCTATGGCAACCGTGCGGATCTGGAGTACTTCACCGCCGACGGCACCGACGTGGCCGAAGTGCTGACCGTTTCGCAGCGGGCCGCCGACTACGTTCGTACCCATCGCCGTCCGGCTTTCCTGCATCTGCGGACGGTGCGGCTCATGGGACATGCCGGGTCCGATTACGAGCCCGGCTACCGCAGCGGTGACGAGATCACCGCCGACTACGGACGTGACCCGCTACTGGGCACCGCCCGGATCCTCGTCGAGTCCGGGATCTGTACCGTCGCAGAAGTTCTCGACGCCTACGAAGCGAAACGCGCCGACGTGCTCGCGCTGGCCGCCGACGTCGCCGAGCTACCGCAGTTAGACAGTCCGCACGCGGTGATGGCACCGCTGCGGGAGGCCCGCGACGACGCGGTGCGGGCCACCCGCGAGGCCGCGTCCCGGGCCGACCGCCGGGACGACGGGCCGGCGGTCACGGTGGCGCAGGCCATCAACCGGGCGCTGCGCGAGACGTTGACCGACCACCCCGAGGCGCTGTTGTTCGGCGAGGACGTCGCCCGCAAGGGCGGTGTCTACGGCGTGACCCGGGGTCTGGCCGCAACAGCCGGAGCGGCAAGGGTTTTCGACACGCTGCTCGATGAGCAGTCGATCCTCGGGCTGGCCCTGGGTGCGGGCGTCTGCGGGCTGCTGCCGATCCCGGAGATCCAGTATCTGGCCTATCTGCACAACGCCGCCGACCAGATCCGCGGCGAGGGTGCCACGCTGCAGTTCTTCTCCAACCGCCAATACCGTAACCCGATGGTGGTGCGGATCGCCGGATACGGCTACCAGAAGGGTTTCGGCGGGCACTTTCACAACGACAACTCGATCACCGCGATCCGCGACCTGCCCGGTGTCGTGGTGGCCTCCCCGGCGCGGCCCGACGACGCGGCCGCGATGATGCGGTCCTGTGTGATCGCCGCACGGACGGCGGGGGTGGTGTGCCTGTTCCTCGAGCCGATTGCGCTCTACCACACCCGCGACCTCCACGACGACGGCGACGACGGCTGGCTGGCCACCGACCACGGCGACGTGGTCCCGATCGGCAGTGCCCGGACCTACGGTGACGGCCGCGACCTGACCATCATGACGTTCGGCAACGGGCTGCGGATGAGCCTGCGGGTGGCGCGCCGACTGGCCGAGCGGGGCATCGCCGCCCGCGTGGTCGACCTACGATGGCTGGCCCCGCTGCCGGTGACGGACATGCTGGCCGAGTCGCAGGCCACTGGTCGAGTGCTCGTCGTCGACGAGACCCGCGAGAGCGGCGGTGTGGGCGAGGGGGTGCTCACCGCGTTGATCGAGCACGGCTTCCCCGGAGCCCTGGCGAGGGTGGCCAGCCATGACAGCTTCATCCCACTCGGCGATGCGGCGCTGGAGGTGCTGCTGTCCGAGGAGACCATCGAGGCCGCGGCCATCAAACTGGTCAGCGGTCGGTAGGGGAGACCTGCAGCGCGGCCGTCAGTACCGGAACGGTGAGGTCGCGCTGCCAGAGCCGCGCCCCGCAGTCGCGCAGGAACGCCTCGACGGCCGCGGCCGTGGCAGCGGGGCTGTCTGCGCCCTGGCCGGTCAGTTCCCAGTCCCAGCACAGCCTGCGCACGGTGTCGGGAGCCAGCAGGTTCTCGGCAGGCACGTCGAGTTGCTCGGCCAGGTGGGTCAGCCCGGAGCGGACCGCCTCCAGTCGCGCCGCGGCCTCAGGCTTACGGCGGGCCCAGCGCGACGCCGGTGGCGGACCGTTGGAGGGCTCGGCCGAGCTGGGTGGTTCGGAGGTCGCGCGGGCCCGGGCGAGCGCGTCGAGCCACACCTGTGCGCTGCGCCGTTGCCGGGATCCGCCGAAAATCGGCAGCTCAGTGAGCTTTTCGACACTGTCGGGATCCACGGTCGCGGCGTTGACGATCGCGCTGTCGGGCAGGATCCGGCCGGGAGCGATGTCCCGCCGCCGGGCGATCTGGTCCCGGGTGGTCCACAGTTCGCGCACCGCGGCCAGCGCGCGGGGGTTGCGGACCTTGTGAATCCCCGAGGTGCGGCGCCATCGGTCACGCCGGGTGGGCGCCCCCTCGAAGGTGCGCAGGAACTCGAACTCCTGGCGCGCCCACTCGGTCTTTCCCTGCTCGGCGAGGACGTCGTCGACAGCGTCACGCAGATCGACGAGCACCTCGACGTCGAGGGCGGCGTAGTTGAGCCAGTCGTCGGGCAGCGGTCGTTTTGACCAGTCCGCCGCCCCGTGCCCTTTGGTGAGTTGCAGACCGAGCAGCCGTTGGACCATCGCGGCGAGGTTCACCCGGTCGTAGTTGGCCAGCCGGCCGGCCAGCTCGGTGTCGTACAGCGAGGTCGGTCTCATGCCGATCTCGGCCAGGCAGGGCAGATCCTGGTCGGCGGCGTGCAACACCCACTCGTCGGTGGCCAGCACCTCCGCGACCGGGGCCAGCACCTCGACCGGGTCGCCGCCGTGGCTGACCGGGTCGATCAGCACCGTGCCCGCACCGGCGCGACGAATCTGCACCAGGTATGCGCGATTGGAGTAACGGAAACCCGAGGCGCGCTCGGCGTCCACCGCGAACGGCCCTGTGCCCTGCGCGAGAAGGTCGGCGGCCCTGGCGATCTCACCGCGGCTCGCCGACACGGCAGGTACGCCGTCCCGTGGTCTCAGCAGCGGGGTGGCCTCGGGCTGGTCGGCGTCGGGTTCCACGACGGAACCGGCGGGATCGGGCTCGGACATCGAGTTCAGGCGCGCGACCGCGAACCGAGATCGGTCACGCCCGCAGGAGGCAGCCCCGCGGCATGCTCGAGCACTTCACAGAAAGCCTGCACGTGCGGGCCGAGTTCGGCGTCGGTGGCGGTCCACGACGCGCGCAGCTCGAGCTGATGCGCACGCGGCGGTCCGGAGATGTCGCCGTAGCGCACCGAGGTGGTGGCGGTGACGGTGCCGCCGAGCGCGGTGACGTGCTCGGCTCGCTGTTCCAGCGCGTCGACCAGCCAGCTCCAGGCGACTTCGGGCAGCAACGGGTCGACCGCCTCGCTGGAGTCGAGGTCTGCCTGGATGTAGGCGACCAGTCGCATCGTGCCGTCCCAGGCTTCGGCGCCCTCGGGGTCGTGCAGCAGGATCAACCGCCCGAAGGCGTCTCCTTCGGAGCGTTCGGGGATGATCGCGGTCTCGGGATGCTTGATCTCGGCGCCCAGGGCGTAACTGAACGGTGCCAGACGCTGGGGTGGCCGAATGGGGCCCAGCTCGATCTCCGGACGCACGGTGGTGGCATTCATCGCCGCCACCGCGTCGCGGAACTGAGCGGGTTCGGCGGAGGTCACGCCGTCTGACGCTAGTCCATATCACCTGGTCTGTGCTCATGGCGCGCCGAATCGGACAGCGCCGGACATGGCAGCATAGGAGGCGATGAACACGCGCCGCGAGCTGCCCGAATCCCCCTACCTGGCCGCCGTGGCCGGTCGCAAGCCCCACCGGGTGCCGGTGTGGATGATGCGGCAGGCCGGCCGGTCGCTGCCCGAGTACCGGGCCCTACGGGCCAAGAACACCATGATGCAGGCCTGCTTCGACGCCGACCTCATCACCGAGATCACGCTGCAACCGGTGCGCAGGCACGGCGTCGACGCCGCCATCCTGTTCTCCGACATCGTGGTGCCGCTGCGGGCCGCGGGGATCGACGTCGACATCGTGCCCGACGTGGGTCCGGTGATCGGCCATCCCGTGCGCAGCCGCGCCGACGTCGCCGGCGTCGGCGAGCTGGACCGCGAACAGGTCGCACCGGTCGCGACGGCGATCAGCCAGCTCACGGCCGCGCTGGGCGAGGTTCCGCTCATCGGGTTCGCCGGGGCGCCGTTCACGCTGGCGTCCTACCTGGTCGAGGGC
>MDTD01152802.1_pt1 | contig 22998 bp, 18 predicted proteins | sample 811221 | NCBI WGS metagenome assembly MDTD01 (sample SAMN05326646, study PRJNA326480) | marine metagenome | isolation source: seawater | place: Pacific Ocean: South West | collected 2011 | reverse complement strand
CAATATTTTGAAATAATAATAGCTACTTTTTTAGGATTTATAATTTTCAAAGATTTACCAAATGCTATAAGTATCTTTGGAATTTTACTTATTATATCTTCAGGAATATACGTCTTTTTAAGAGAACAAAAACTTAAAAAATCATCTATTATTTCTAAAGAATAGATTTCATCCATCTAAGACCATCATTAGTTGTTTTGAGTGGTTTGTATTCCGCACCAAAATAACCATCATAACCAATATCTAAGATCATTCTAAGTAATTCTCTAAAATTCACTTCGCCCTTATCAGGCTCATTTCTGCCAGGCACTGAAGCTATTTGAATATGTCCAATGTAATATAAGTATTTTTTTATACTTTGAAAAAGATTACCTTGTATCAATTGAATATGGTAACAATCAAACATAATTTTTAAATTTGGAGAATTAACTTTTTCAATAATTTGAACAGCTTTATCTAATCTTGATAAATAATAATTAGGTGCATCAAAATGATTTAAAGGTTCAATTAAAATATTAATATTTTTTTTGGAGGCTTCATCAACAGCATAATTAATATTTTTAAAAAAAACATCGTCAGCTTGCTTTGAATTTTTAGACCTCCCCGCCATGACATGAACATTCTTACAATTAATATTTTTTGCATACTCTAATGCTTCATCAATGTATTTAATTGCTTCTTTTTCTCTGCCCGGAACAGCCAATAGACCATTATCTCCTTTTTTTATATTTCCTCTTTGAGTATTGATCGATAACATTTTAATATTTGAATTTGATAAGGCTTTATTTAATTCATTAGGGTGAAAATTATACGGCCAATGACATTCAACTGCATTAAAACCAGCACTTGCTGCAGCAGTTATAGCTTTTGGTAGTGACAATTCCTTCCACAAAAATCCAAGATTAGCTGAAAATTTCAATTGTAAAACAACATAAACATTACTGTCTCATTCTCTTTCCAGATGGATCCCAAGGACTGTTTGCAATTACAAAACAATTTTTCTCAACACCCACTATATGAGTTTTAAGTTTTGAATTCAAATTCATAAATTTTGGGTCAATAAGTGCCATTGCAAGAGATTTCTTTACAGAATAACCATATCCTCCAGAGGTAGTCATTCCAATTCTATTCCCATCTAAGTCCCAAATTGGTTCATAACCAACTGCTTCAGATTCTGCATTTTCTATTTCTAGAGTAACTAAAATCTTTTCTAAATCATTAACATTTTTTTCTTTTTCTATTAGAAAAGATTTCTTCCCAATAAAATTAACGTCCTTATCACAGTTTATCCAACGATCCATTCTTGTTTCCATTGGTGTGTAAGCTTGCATAAATTCTGAGTTCCAGATACCAAAACTTTTTTCCATTCTTAGAGAATTTAATGCATAATAACCATATTCTCTTATATTATATTTATTTCCAACTCTTAATAACATTTCTCGCAAAGAACTCATTTCAAGAGCATGGCAATTGATTTCATAGCCTAATTCTCCTGAGACTGATAATCGGCCAACTTTTGCTCTAATCAATCCAATATCTACTTCTTTACAATTCATAAATTTAAATTCTTCATTAGACATATTTTCATTGGTTAATTCACTTATCACTTTTCTCGAGTTTGGACCTGAAATGGCATATCCACAAATATTATCACTTATATCATTTACCAAAACACTACCTCTTACTCTCATGTTTTTTGAATTTACTGGTAAATTATCCTTGAACCACCTCATATGCCATTGCCTCAAATAATAGCTACCCATTATCCAATAAGTACCATTACCCCAATTAAAGCATGTAAGATCACCTTTAAGTTTTCCATTTTCTGTTAACATAACTGCTAATCTTGCATTGTTCTTTTTTGGTAATCGTGTCGCAAATAACTTGTTTAGCCATTCAGTAGCACCAGAACCTGATATTTCAAATCTGCTGAAACCTGTTATATCGAGCATACCTACATTTTCTCTAACATTTTGATGTTCATCTTTTACTAATTTAAAAGCATTTGATCGTTGAAGAGATGGGTTTTCTCTGAAGTTTTTTGGACCAAAAACAAGTGGAACTTCTAAACCCCAACTTTCTCCAAAAATAGCACCATTCTCTTTTTGATCACCCCAAACTGCACTTCTTTTTAAATCTCTTCCTGCAGGAAGTTGTTCATTAGGATAACTCATAACAAATCTTCTACTATAAAATTGACCAGTAGTTTGCTTAATGTATTCTCTGTTAGATGTAAAATCTCCGTATCTTGCTATATCTAAAGACCATGGATCAGTTTCAGTCTCTCCATAAATAATCCATTCTGCAAGAGTTTTGCCAACACCTCCACCTTGAAGAAACCCTGCCATAACTCCACATGCTAACCAATAATTTTTGACACCACTAACCGGTCCAACAAGAGGGTTCCCATCTGGTGAAAAAGTAAATGCACCATTAACCCAATTTTTAATTCCAACATTGTTTAAATCTGGGTACCTTTTGAAAGATAAGGACAATTCATTTTCAATTCTATCAAAATTCTCAGAAAATAATTCCATACCAAAATCCCAAGGAGCTCCATCAATTGACCAATGCTCATGCTGGACTTCATATATACCAACTAAAATACCATTATCCCATTGTCTCATGTAAGTAAAACCCTCTAAATCAACAGTCATTGGTACTTCAAAATCTATTTTTTCCAGTGTTGGAATCGTTTCTGTTACTAAATAATGATGTTTAAGTGGAGATACGGGCAAATCAAGACCAACCATCTTACCAACTTGTTTAGCCCAAAGTCCAGCTGCATTTACAACGTGCTCTGCCTTTATTGTTCCTTTTTCAGTAATTACATTCCAAGTCAGGTCAGAATTTTGTTTTAATTCTACAACTTTATTATTTTCAATTACAGAAGATCCTAATTTTTTTGCAGCTTTTGCATAAGCCCAAACTGTTCCTGTTGTATCTACATAGCCCTCACGGTCAGCCCACATACCTCCAATAATGCCATCAGTATTTATAATTGGATTTTTCTCTTTAATTTCTTTTGGATTCATAAGATGAACATCTTCAATCCCAATTGTTTGATATGTTCTGTAAGCACCTTGAAGCCATTCCCATCTTTCTTTTGTACTTGCTATAGTAATTCCACCAGTAAGATGAAGACCAATATCTTGTCCACTTTCTTCTTGAATTTTTGGAAGTAGATCAAGGGTATAACCTTGCAATGATGACATGTTAGGATCAGCATTCAATGCATGAACACCACCAGCAGCATGCCAGCTAGAACCTGCTGTAAGAACGGAACGTTCTAATATCACGCTATCTGTCCAGCCAAGTTTTGCAAGATGGTAAAGTACAGAAGCGCCAACAACTCCGCCTCCTATTATGACAACTCTATATTCTTTTTTCATACTATATATTAATTACATTTTTTTAAAAAATTAAACAAAAAAAAACAGGTGATAAATTCACCTGTTTTTTTCAAGAATAAATAGATACTTAATCTAAAATACCAATTTTCCTCATATATGCTAAGTTTGACTCTAAAGCCTCTTTAGCAAGAGGGCTTTTTGCAGCAGCCGCATTCCATGCATCAACTGCTATCTTTCTAAATTTCATTCTTTCTTCCAAAGGCCAGTCAATTATTGTTAAGTCGCCTCCAGCTTTATCTTTAGCAACTTGATCTAATCCTTGGAGATTCGCTTCACGTCTTTTTGCTGTCCAAATCTTATAGGTCATTGCCTCTAATATTACTTTTTCTGAGTCTGAAAGTTTATCAAAGACTCTTTTGTTAATAATTACTTGAAGGTTTGCCATAGAATGTATTCCTGGAAACAAAGGATATTTTGCTATTTTGTGAAACCCACTTGCTGAATTATTAATGTAAACTGACGCATCTGCAGCATCAACTATACCTTTCTCTAATGAAGTATAAACCTCTGAAAAAGGAATTGATGAAGGAGAGGCACCTGCTCTTCTGAATACATCTGCTGCTAAACCTTCTGGTGATCTGATTTTAACACCTTTCAAATCAGCAACTCCATTTATTGGAACTTTTGAAACAAGAGCTTCTTTACCATATGGTCCGCAATATAAGACTTTAATCTTATTTGGCATTAATGTATCGTAAATTTTTTGTAACATTTCCTTACCACCACCATGTAAACAATATTCTTGGTATTGTTCAGGTGTGTCATATCCTGCGATTAGATCACCCATAATTGCGAAAGCAGGATCTCTTCCTGCAAAATAAGCAATAGCGTTCATATCTCCATCTAATATACCATTTGCTACTGCATCTATTGTTTCTCTATGAGGAACAACAGCTTTTGTTGGAAGAACATCCATCTTAAGACTTCCATTAGTTGCAACACCCAACGCTTTCCATTCATTAGTTAAATATGTATGCGCCCAGTCTCCAGATTTTGAACTAATCTGAAATTTTAAGGTCTTTGCTTGCGCAAAAGACGTTAAACTAGCTAAAATTAAAATTAAAAATGAAACTAAATATTTTTTCACTTTTTCCCCCTAAATTATTAAAAATTGAATGAAGGTTTAACTAAATCCGTCTGCTACAAAAAACATAAACACAGTTAATCCTATTGCAAAACTGAAACCAATAATCCAGGCCCAATGACCATATGTGAAAACATGATCTTTTCGTGTAGGTTCACTCATTTATTTAATCCTTCTAAGACTTGACATAGTTAATCATTCATGTACTTATCATTAGAATTCACAGATTTACTGTAATTGCAAGAAAAAAATATATTTGAGATTAATTAATTAATTATATAATTAAAATTGTTTAGAAAAAAAGGTTAAAAATATGGCAATCAACGATAACATTTTAAAAAGAAACAATAAAAATGAAATCTTTGAACCAACAAAAGATAAATTTAGTTTCGTTGATCATTTTAGCAAATTTTCTGGATTAGCAGTAGCACAATTATATCTTGTTTGTTCTATTGTCACTGGTTATGAAGTTATCTCAAGATATATATTTAATGCTCCCACACAATGGGCATTTGAAGTTGTAATGGTTTTGTGTGCAACTGCATGGATGATATCGGCAGGATACATCACGTTACACAAAAGACATATTGGAATTACAGTTTTTTATATTATGGGATCTGATAAAGCTAAATGGTATTTAGACCTATTTGCAATGTCTGTTGGAATTCTTGCTTTGTGGTTATTAGTTGATGATACAATTGTTAGAGCCTTGGAATCTGTTTTAATGGTTGAAAGAGCTGGAAGTGCATGGAATTCTCCTCAACCATTAATTTTAAAATCAATGTTAACTATTGGTGCGATAATTTATCTAACACAATTAATAGTTAATCTATATCGTCACTTTAAAACTGATATAGTTAAAACAATTGTATTACTTATTGGAGCTTTAATATTATTACGAACAACATGTGTAGTTTTTGAACATCTTTTGGGGTCATCCAATCTCTTTGGTTATATTAATGAGATTTATGCATTAGTTGGTGGTTTTTTGAATCCTTCCGATTTGATTAATATGAGAGACATGGATATTGGAACTGCTAGTTTACTTATTGTTTTTCTAATGGTTGCTTTAATGATGACTGGAATGCCCTTGGGGGTTGTAACATTATTTGTTTCAATATTAAGTGCTTTATTTTATTATGGTTATGGAGGACTATATTTAGTTTCAACAAATGCCTTTGGATTATTGGAAAAATATCCTTTAGTAGCTGTTCCACTATTTGTTTTAATGGCTTCAATTTTAGAAAGAGCTGGAATTGCTGAAGATCTATTCGATGCTATGTCAATTTTTGCAGGAAAATTACGTGGTGGTGTTGCAATTCAAACAATTTCAGTAGCTGTAGTGCTTGCAGCAATGTCAGGTGTCATGGGAGGAGAAATTGTTATGCTTGGTCTTGTCGCACTCCCTCAGCTACTCAGGTTAGGGTATGACAGAAAAATGTCGATTGGTGTTATTTGCGCTTCAGGTGCGTTAGCTACATTAATTCCTCCGAGTATAATTATGATAATCTATGGGCTATCTGCCCAAGTCGCTATTGGTGATTTATTTATGGCAGGTGCAGTACCTGGACTGATGCTTGCAACCTTTTATGGTGTTTATGTTTTGATTAGATGTAATCTTAATCCTTCAATGGCTCCAACTGCTGATGAAGTTGCTACTGCAAGAGGTAAGGACTTAAAGATGTCGAATGAAAAATTTTATGCGGTTGTTTTATGTATTTTTCTAATTTTCTGTGTGATGGGATCCATTTATGCTGGAATAGCTTCTGTTACAGAGGCCGCTGCTGTAGGTGTTATAGGGTCGATTGTAGTAGCTGCTCTAAGAAATTCTTTCAATTGGCATTTATTACAAACAGCTTTAGCAGGAACAATGTCAACGGTTGGAACAATAATTTGGTTAATTTTAGGTGCTGTTGCTTTTGTTGGTATCTACAATTTAATTGGAGGCGCTGATTTTATGAGATCGCTCTTCTCTGGGTTAGGTCTTCCAGCATTAGGTATTGTTTTCGTAATGATGGCTATATTAGTTGTACTTGGTACTTTTATGGAATGGATAGCAATTGCATTTATAACAGTACCTGTCTTTGCGCCAGTTATTATTGAAATGGCTCCAGAGCTTGGCCTTGAACCTGAGTGGGCTGCAGTATGGTTTGGGGTTTTATTTGTTATGAATATTCAAATATATTTTCTTTCGCCACCTTTTGGTCCAGCTTGTTTTTGGTTAAAATCAGTTGCTCCACCAGATATTGAACTTCAAGAAATTTTTATGGCAGTTTTACCTTTTATTGCATTACAAATAATAGGAATGCTTTTAGTTATGTTCTATCCTGATATAGCACTCTATTTACCAAAATTGTTATCAGGTTGATACTAAAACAAATATGGTGAATCTGAAGGAATAAATTTTAAAGGAATTTTGAGTTTTATTTCACTAAGTAAAAAAAAGCTTAGAGTTTTTCCATGTCGGTCAACAGATTTAGAAGAATTAACTCCACCATCAAGTGTATTTTCAATTACAAAGTTCATTGCATTTAAATTTGGTAATAAATATCTATTTACTTTCGTAGCACCAAGTTTAGAAAATAATTTTAAAACTTTTTTTTCTGAGATTTTTTTTACTATAAAATCATACGCATTTGGTTTATAGGTAATTAACGAAATATTACTTACATTTCCTTTATCACCAGCACGAGCATGAGCTATAGAATGCAATGGAAGTATTTTGAATTGATTATTAGATTGTTTACTCATTTATATATCTTTATCCTTATATTAGGATCAATTAAGTTTTTATCCAACAAAACTGATGCTGAAGAAATTTCTTCTGTAATATTACTTCTAAATCCTCCACCTCCTGCTGGACCAGAGCAATACAACATTTGTAATTCATCAGCCAATGTTTGTGCAAATTTTTTTGAATTTGAAATAAGTGATAATCTTAATCGAAAATCTCCATTTTTTCGTATAGATTTATCTTTGAAGAAATCAAAATTTTCACCTAAAAAAACAGATGATGCGCCAATAATATCCATTCTTATTTTTCCATTAAATCCTTTCTGTCGCATCCTTTCTTTTACAATTTTGCCGGCTAACTTAGATCTTTCAAGAGCATTAATTCCTGAATAACTCATTTCTGCTTCACACATCCAACCACCATCTAAACAAACAGTAGCTTTTAAACTTCTAGTTGGTTCTTTTCCTCTTACTCCTATCACTTTTATTTTATCTTTTTCTTCTTCAATTAATTTTAAATCATTAATATCTACCACAACTTCAGGCACAATATAATTTGATGGATCATGCATTTCATATAATAATTGTTCTGTAACTGTGGCTTTAGTTACACATCCACCGCTATTTTTTGGTTTTGTTATTATAAAAGTACCATCTTCATTCACTTCAGCTATTGGAAAGCCAACATTTTCTAAATTGGAAACATCTTTAAACCCAGGGTCAGCAAAATAAGCCCCAGTGACTTGGGCACCACATTCTAAAAGATGTCCACAAATTGTTCCAAAAGCTAATTTGTCATATTCATTCAAATCCCAATGAAATTCTCTAATTAAAGGTCCTAAAACCAGCGCACTGTCAGTCGTTCTTCCGACTAGCACAATATCAACATCCTCTTTTAATGCATCAGAAATTGATTTAGCTCCTAAATAAACATTAGCAGAATGAATTGTTTTGCCTTCTAATTTTGTTCCTTCTAGTGTTGATAAATTATTCAATAAATTTTTACTATGATACTCTAAAATATCATCGCCAAGAACAACAGCAATTTTAAAAGGAGATAAATTCATTTTCCTTGCAATATCATTAATTTTTTTTGCTGCTGCATTACAATTTGCTGCTCCCATATTTGTAATTACTTTAATTTTTTCCTTCTTTAATTTGAACAAAACTAATTCTAAATAATTTTCTAAATAGGGAGAATAACCAAGGTTTGCATTTTTTAATTTTTCTTTTTGTGCAAGGGCAATTGTTCTCTCACCTAGAACTTCATAAATTAAATATTTAGCCCCCTTACAGTTTGATAAATATTCAATTACTGGGATAGCAGCGTCAAATCTATCTCCAGAAAATCCTGCTCCACATCCTATAAATACTTTTTTAGGCAAATTCTAACTCCATTAAATTAATAATCTGAAAATAAAAATTTACTGTCAAGCAGCAAAAAATGAGGTTTAATAATTAAGATTAAAAACAAATTTAATTCTTGAATATAAAATGAGTTCTAAAAATAAAAACAAATATAAATTTATAACTGGAATTTCTATGATATCTGTAATGATATTTATGATAATGTCACGTTCTTTTGATGAACAATTATTTGATTATATTTCATACTTTTCCTGTATTTTAGTACTAGTTATGTGTTGGAGAGAAATTCAGATTCGTGAAGCTTATTTATTGTCAATATGCTTAGTTTTATCAATTTTATCTATCTACGTATTAAAATTGCCTCTTGATGTTTTTCTTTCTGCTATATCACAAGCTACTTTTCTTATGGCATTTCTTCTTTTTTTATCACTTCTTAATGAAGCTGCCTCAACATCTAATTCAGTAAAAAAGTGTGGTGAATATTTGACCAGACAACATTCAAATAGAAGATATTTCTCAATATTCATCGGAACTAACATCATGGCAGTTTTATTTAATCTAGGAATTATTTCCTTGCTGTCCCCCTTAATAAAAAAAAATAACACTAAAAGTGCAAAAAGAAGTTTTTTAATTAATTTTATCGAACAAAGACAAACTATTGCAATGTTAAGGGGGTTTAGTTGGTGTGTTGTTTGGTCTCCTACTGCAATAGCTCCTGTTGTTTTGATAGAAATGATTAATGGGATAGACAGATTTATTTGGTCAATTTATGGAATTGTGATTGCTACTGTTATGTGTTTAATTGGGTGGATAGAGGAAAAATTTCAAACAAAGGATGTTCGTAATTTTAATACGAATCTTATTACTAGAAAACAATTTCCAGTAAAAGCATTTCTAAAATTTACATTAATACTTTTTTTTCTATTTGGATTGACAATTTTTTTTACAGTATTATCGAGTGATACAATAGTTTTTGGGTTAATTGTTTCTTGCCCAGTTGTAATGTTTTCTTGGATAATTTTTCAAAATAATCAAGATAAGCAAAAATCTATATCTTCTAAACTATCAAAAATATTTTTTGTGTCATTGCCAAAAAATTCTTCTATAATCATCACCTTATGTTGTTCTGGTTATATTGGAATTGTTACCTCCAAGATGGTTTCAATTGATTATATTACTAGTTTTGTTGATATTTACGCATTACCAGAATATTTATTTTTACTTATAATATCTATATTAATCGTACCATTTTCTTGGCTTGGAGTAAGTCCAATTATGATGGCAGTATTTTTTGGAAGCATGTTAGGATCTATAAAAATATTACCAACTGATCCAACTTTAGTTGCACTTGCAGTTTCTGCAGGATGGGCCCTCTCAATGACTTCTTCACCTTTTGCAACTGTTGTATTAATGATTTCAAAACTAAATAAATATTCTACAATTAAGTTAACTTTCATTTGGAATAGTTTGTTTTCTATATTGGCAATCGCAGTTTTGTATGTGATATTTTACTTTTTAACAAATGGGCAATAATCGGTGAAGTAATGAAAAAACAAAAAAATAATTTACGGAGTGCACGTTGGTTTGACCCTGACGATCTAAGAGCATTTGGACATCGATCAAGAGTGATGCAAATGGGATTTTCAAAAGAAGACTGGCAAGGAAAACCAGTTATTGCTGTGATAAATAGTTGGTCTGATATTAATCAATGTCATGCCCATTTTAAAAGTCGTGTAGAAGATGTGAAAAGAGGAATTTTTCAAGCCGGAGGTTTTCCAATTGAACTTCCAACACTTTCTCTGTCTGAACCATTCGTTAAGCCTACCACTATGTTGTATAGAAATATGATGGCAATGGAAGTTGAAGAATTAATTCGGTCACATCCTATTGACGCATCCGTTCTTATGGGAGGATGCGACAAAACAACTCCTGCAATGCTTATGGGGGCAGTAAGCGCTGGTCTTCCTTGTATTTTTCTCCCTGCGGGACCAATGCTCAGAGGAAATTGGAGAGGAAAAACACTTGGGTCCGGATCAGACGCATGGAAATATTGGGATGAAAAAAGAGCTGGAAATATAAGTGATGATGATTGGAATGAATTAGAGTCAGGAATAGCCAGATCTTATGGACATTGTATGACAATGGGTACAGCAAGCACAATGACCTCAATAGCTGAAGCTTTAGGAATGTGTCTTCCTGGAAGTTCATCAATTCCAGCGCCAGACTCAAATCACAAAAAAATGTCAGCAATGTGTGGGCGTCGATCAGTTGAAATAGTTAGAGAAAATTTGCTCCCTAATAAAATAATAACTTCATCATCTGTAGAAAATGCTGTTAAAATAGCAATGGCAGTTGGTTGTTCAACTAATGCCATAATTCACTTAGTTGCAATTGCAAGAAGATCTGGAATTAATCTAAAATTAAAAGACTTTGATAAATTAAGTAAAGAAATTCCAGTAATGGCAAATATAAGACCTACTGGTAATAAATATCTCATGGAAGATTTTTATTATGCTGGAGGATTATTAAGTCTTATAAAAGAACTCTCTTCTAAATTAGACTTATCTTGCATTACAATTAATGGAAAAACAATGAAACAAAACCTCAAGAATGTTCAAACTTATGATCAAGATGTAATAAGACCTCTATCAAACCCTGTCTATCATCAAGGATCTTTAGCTGTTTTGAAGGGAAATATTGCTCCTAACGGTGCTGTAATGAAACCAGCTGCTGCAGAAAAAAGACTTCATATTCACAAAGGGCCTGCATTGGTTTTTGACTCATATCCCGAAATGAAAAATTCTGTAGATGATGAAAATTTGGATGTAACTCCTGATCATATTTTAGTTTTTAGGAATGCTGGTCCAGTTGGTGGACCTGGAATGCCAGAATGGGGGATGTTACCTATACCAAAAAAACTAATTAAATTAGGCGTCAGGGATATGTTAAGAATTTCAGATGCCCGAATGAGTGGAACAAGTTATGGAGCTTGTATTCTTCATGTCTCTCCTGAGGCGTTTATAGGTGGACCTTTAGCATTATTAAAAACAGGTGATATTATTGAAGTTAACATACCTGAAAGAAGATTAAATGTGTTGCTAAGTGATAACGAATTAAATGATAGGAAAAGAAATTGGAAAAAACCCAAACCAACAGCAACTAGAGGTTATGAGTGGATGTCATCTCAACATATTTTGCAAGCAGATGAAGGATGTGATTTTGATTTTCTAGAAACTGCTTTTGGAAGAACTGCAAAAGAACCTGATATCTTTTAATTTAATTAGGTAAAAAAATGAATGAAGAAAGAATAGTTTTTATTACTGCGGGTGCATCAGGACTTGGTCGTGAGATGGCAATAACTTTTCGTAATAATGGTTATCTAGTTGCTATTTCAGATATCGATAAACAATCCCTCTCCAAAATTGATAAAAATGAAATTAACATTTTCCCATATTTTGGAGACGCTTCTAATGAAAATGATATGCTGAAAATCACAAGATCTATTGTTAAAAAATTCAAAAGAATAGATGTTTTAGTCGCAAATGCTGGAATTGCAGGACCAACAGCATTGTGTCATGAAATAAATTTTAATGATTGGAAGGAATGTATAGCAATTAATTTACATGGAGCTTTTTTAGCATGTAAATTTTCTATTCCTTCGATGTTATCTAACCAAAAAGGGTCAATAATAATTACATCTTCAACCGCAGGACTATTTGGTTATCCCTACAGATCACCTTATGCTTCGGCTAAATGGGGTATGATAGGACTGATGAAAACATTAGCGATGGAATTAGGTCCAAACAATATTAGAGTTAATGCAATTTGTCCTGGTGCAGTGGAAGGAGATAGAATGGAACGTGTAATATCAAATGCTTCTATTGCTAGCGGAATACCAAAGGAGAAAATAAAACAAGATTATTCTGATTGCTCCTCTCTCAAGAGATTTGTTGGTTCAGATGATATAGCAGAAATGGCTCTATTCTTAGCATCAGAAAAATCTAAAAATATTTCTGGAATGGCAATGTCTGTTGATGGAAACACAGAAAAAATTTGTTAATTTTTATTATTTAAAGGAGAAAAAATGAAAAAAATTGTTCTTACGGGTGCTGGTGGAAGGCTAGGATCATATTTGAGAAAACCAATTTCTAAACTTTGCAAAGAATTAATATCAACTGATAGAATTGACAATATTAAAAACCTTAATTCAAATGAAATTTATATAAAAGCTGATTTAGAGGACTTCAATAAAATTAACGAAATTTTAAGGGATGCTGAAATGGTAGTTCATTTTGGTGGATATGCTGATGAATATCCTTTTAATAAAATTTTAAATTCAAATATAATTGGATGTTATAATATATGGGAAGCAGCATATAAAAATAAACTTAAACGAGTTGTTTATGCTAGTTCTATCCATGCAGTTGGCATGTATCCAAAAAATGAGTTTATAGGTATAGATGTTCCACATAGACCTGATAGTTATTATGGGTTAGCAAAGTGTTTTGCAGAGGATTTAGCAAGATTGTATTGGGATAAAAAACAATTGGAAACTATATGTCTGAGAATATTATCATGTGCAAAACCCACAAATCCTCGATCTATAGGTTCATGGTTATCCTATGATGATCTCATACATTTAGTAGAAAGAGCTATTCTAACACCAACTGTTGGTTATTCTGTAATTTATGGTGTATCAAATAATGATCAAACACCTGTTGATAATTCAAAAGCATCTTTTATAGGTTTTAGACCAAATGATAATGCTAATAAATTTGAAAAAGAAATTATGAACTCATTTCCAAAAGGTGATCCAAAAGATCTTGATCAAATGCTACATGGAGGCCCTTTTGCTACAACTGATTTTGGCGAAAGTGGTGTTGCCAAATTGGGATTATCTGAGGATGATAAATAAACTTATAAAATATTAACAATCAAATAATAGATTTTATATATTTGTTTAACTTATTTTTTTGCTTTAGATTAAAGTTTAACATTAGTTTTGTCCTTCTTAATAGAACATCTTCTAATGTTCTAGCAAATTCAAAATTAACTAAATATATAACTTCTTTTTCTGTTAGTCCAAATCCAAAATGAATGCCAAGTTGTTCAAATGATTTTGCATTTTCAAACCATTGAAAACAAAGTGTGCCATAACATCGTGCAATCCGCTTTGCATGTAAATCATCAATATCAGAAATTTGGTTTTTTATTTTACAAATAAGATTATTGAAGTTTTCAGGGTTGAAATCTCCTCCTGGAAGTGGCTCTAAATGTGTCCACTTAATAGTTTTTTTACAGAAAATTTTATCAACTTTTTTTAATACTTTTTCAGATAATATTCTAAAAGTAGTAAGTTTACCCCCATAAATAGAAATAATATGATTAAGTTTTATTTTTTCCTCAATAATTTTATAATCTCTATTTGCTTTTTGTGCTAAGACTGTTTCTTTGTCATAAATAGGTCTGTAACCACTAAAACTATGTAATATTTCTGACCTTTTAATTGGTTTAGCTAAATATTTAGAAACAGCATTTAACAAATATTTAATTTCTTCTTCAGAAATGACTGGTTTAGTTATTTTTGTTATTTGTGTGCTTACATCCGTAGTACCTAGTAACATAAATTCTTTTTCATAATTAATTAAAAATACCATTCTACCGTCATCATTTTGTAGTATATAATTATAATCATGAGATAATTTTCGTTTAATAATTAGATGACTTCCCTTAATTAATCTAATTTTATGTTTTGATTTTATAAGTGAAATTTTACTTATTACATTATTAACAAAAGGACCACTTGCATTAACTAAAATTTTAGACTTAATAGCAAAATGTTTTTGTGAATTTTTAAGTCTACATTCCCATAGTTCGTTTTTTAAAATAGCTGATGTTAATTTAGTATATGTTAATATTTTTGCTCCTTTTTCCCTAGCGCTTATACAATTTAACACTACTATTCTAGAATCATCCCCCCAACAATCAAAGTACATATATGCATGTTTAATATTTTTTTTTAAAATATTACCTGATTTATGCTTATGTAATTCTAACTTTGACGATCTAGGTATTTTTGTAAATCCTCCTCCTAATATATCATAAATTATTAAACCTAATGATATAATCCATTTTGGTCTTATTGTGTTAAAATGAGGTAAAATAAATTTGATTGGCCAAACAACATGCGGGGCTAAATTCATTAAAAGATTTCTTTCTTTCAGAGATTCCCTTACCATTTTAAACGCAAAATGTTCCAAATATCTCAAACCGCCATGAATTAATTTTGTGCTGGCTGAGCTTGTCGAACTTGCTAAGTCATTTTGTTCAACCAAGCATACCTTATATCCTCTACCAGCAGCATTTCTTGCAATGCTAGCTCCATTTATTCCACCACCAACTATTAAGATGTCATAAATAATTTCTTTTTTCATTACAATTTAAAAATTAATTATTGAAATTTTGCAAAGTTAAGATTTAAGGTTTATAAAACTTTTAACATAATATAATATTTTGCATAGATTAAAATGAAATCATATATCTCTATAGATCAAGGCACTACGAGTAGCAGATCTATAATTTTCAGTGCTGATGGTAAAATTTTGTCAATTCATCAGAAAGAATTTAGACAATTTTTTCCTAATGACGGTTGGGTTGAACATGACCCAGAAGAAATTTGGAATACAACTAAGAATGTAGTTTCGAAATCTATTGATGAAGGTATTAAAAATAATTGGAATTTATGTGCAATAGGTATTACAAACCAACGCGAAACAATTGTAATTTGGGATAAAGTTACAGGTAAACCAATTTACAATGCTATAGTTTGGCAGGATAGAAGAACAGCTAATTTGTGTGATGATTTTAAAAAAAATAATTATGAAACTTTTGTATCTGATAAGACAGGTTTATTACTAGACCCTTACTTTAGTGCAACTAAAATTAAATGGTTGTTAGATAATGTTGAGAATTCAAGAAAAAAAGCAACCAGTGGAAAATTATTGTGTGGAACAATTGACTCCTTTTTAATCTGGAGGTTAACGGGAGGGCAAAATCATTACACTGATGCAACAAACGCCGCAAGAACTAGTTTATATAACATTCATGACAATATTTGGGATGAAGAGCTTTTAAAACTATTTAACATACCACTTAATATCATGCCAAAAGTTTTAAACTCAGCTGATAATTTTGGAATATGTAACTTTGATAATAAAATAACTCTCCCAATTTTATCCTCAATTGGTGATCAACAAAGTGCTGCAATTGGGCAAGCATGTTTATCATCGGGCAGTATTAAGTCGACCTATGGAACAGGTTGTTTTGTTATCCTAAATACGGGTAAAAATATAATTAAATCTAAAAACCGTCTGTTAAGCACAATTTGTTATAAGATCAATAATGAGACAACTTATGCTTTAGAAGGATCAATATTTATTGCAGGTGCTGTTGTGCAATGGTTAAGAGACAACATGAAGTTTATCACAAAAGCATCAGAAACAGAAAATATTTCAAGTAAAATGTTAGGAAATAATGGAATTTATTTGGTTCCAGCTTTCACTGGTTTAGGAGCTCCTTGGTGGGATCCTAATGCGAGAGGATCTATTTTCGGAATAACACGTGAGACATCTCCTAATGATATAATTAGAGCTAGCCTAGAGTCAGTAGCTTATCAAACAAATGATTTATTTAATGCAATGGAAAAGGATGGAATTAAACCTAATTTGTTAAATGTTGATGGTGGCATGTCAGAAAATAATTGGTTAATGCAATTTCTTGCTAACATTTTAAATATTAATGTACAAAGACCAAAAATTCTTGAAACAACGGCTTTAGGGGCAAGTATGCTAGCTGCATTAATGGATGGGCATTTTTCAAACTTAAGTGAAATCTCAAATAATTGGTCATTGGATAAGACTTTTACTCCAAACATAGAAAATAAAAAAAGAAAAGAATTGCTTTATAATTGGAATTTAGCTGTAAATAAAACTATATCAGAACTCTGAATGATATTTTAACTATTATAAAATTAAAAGAAAGAATCTTTATGGATAGAAAGTTATGCACAATCTTAGCGATGGACGTAGTTGGATTTAGCAAAATGATGTCTAATGATGAAGTAAAAACATTAGAGATTTTAAAAAACAGAAGATCTGTAATTGATACATTAATTGAAGAATACAATGGTAAAATATTTAATACTGCCGGTGATAGTGTCTTTGCTGAATTTCTTAGTCCTGTGAAAGCTGCCGAGTGCGCTATTCAAATTCATAGTAAGAATCAAACACTAAATAATGAAGATGTTAATATGTCTTTCAGGATTGGAATAAATATTGGAGATGTAATGATTTCTGAAAATAACCTTTTTGGAGATACAGTAAATATTGCGGCAAGATTAGAAGCAACAGCTAGCACAAATGGGATTTGTATATCTAAAAATGTTTTTGATATGATAAATATGAAAATGAAAATATCTTATGAAGATGCTGGAGAAATAGAATTAAAAAATATTGGAAGACCTATACATTGTTATCATATAATAGAGTGTAAAGGCACTACAAGGTGGTTCCAACATGATGAAGATAAACCAGAAATTAAAATTGAAAAACCTGAGGCAGGTTCACTTGCTGTTATGTTATTTAAAAGTTTGAGCAGTGATGAAGAACAAGCATATTTTTGTGAAGGATTTTCAGAAGATCTAATATCATCTTTTTCAAGATATAAAAAATTAGTTGTAATCTCAAGTAACGCTAGTTTTTCGTATAGAGATAAAAATAAAAAACCCTCTGAAATAGGAAAAGAACTTGGTGTTAGATACATTCTTGAGGGAAAAGTTAGGAAATTAGGTTCAAAAATAAGGATAACATGTTCTTTAACATCGACAGAAAATGAAAATACACTTTGGTCCAATAATTTTGATACAAATATTGATGAAATCTTTGATATTCAAGATGAATTAGTTGAAAAAATTGTTACCAATATTATTGGTAATGTAGAAAAAGATCATTTAAAACTTATTTCAAATTCTAAACCTGAAAACATGGAAGCGTATGATTTGGTTCTTAAAGGGTTAGAATACCATAGAAAAAGTTCTGTATGTGCTGAAAATAATAAAAAAGCTTTAGAATATTTTACCAAAGCAACTGAAGTAGATCCAAAATTTGCAAGAGCCCATTCTTGGAAAGGTTGTTCACTTGCAAATAATGCTGAATGGTTCCCTAATGAAATGCCAAAAAACTGGTTAGATGAAGCATTCTCATCTGTTAAAAAAGCTTTAGAATTAGATGCAGATGACCCAGAGTCACATAGAATAATGGGGGCAGTTAAACTTCTTTTTGAAAATGATTTAGACACTGCTTTGTTTCATCATAAGAAAGCAATAGATATATGTCCTAGTGATACATATCATATATCAAGATATACCATTTTATTATGTTACATGGGTGAATTTGAAAATGCTTTGGAGGAGATTAAAAAAGCAATGCGAATTGATCCCTTTTGCACCGATTTAATACACGAAGCTGCAGGTATTTGCTACTATGGTCTTAAAATGTATGAAGAAGCTATTTTAGAATTTAAAAAAATTAAAGTTGATACAAGAAATAGCCTTTTTTATTTAGCAGCATCATTCAATAAATTAAAAAATAAAGAAAAATCTAATGAATATTTAAATAAGGCCACTCAAAACGGAAAGATATCTATAAATAAGTTTTTATCATCTCAACCATTTAAAGATTCAATTTTCATAAAAGATTTAGAAACAAATTTGAATAATATTTAGTTTTTTTTTCTTAATGGGTTTTAATTATTTAAAATTAATATTATGATCAACTATTGAATTATTTGGAGGAATGTTGAATGTCATACGAAAAACTAGAACTATTAATTAATGGTAAATTTACTAAAGGCACTGGTACAGAATCAGTTGAGGTTACTAATCCGGCTAATGGTGATATAATAGGTGAATTACCCCATGCATCAAAAAATGATTTAGATGAAGCATTAGAGTCGAGTAAAGAAGGTTTTGAAGTTTGGAGAAACACACCAGCATTCCAAAGACAGGCAATTATAAATAAAGCAGCTAATTTATTAGATGATAGAAAACAAGAGATCGCTTCTACACTTACTCAAGAAATGGGCAAACCCCTTGCTGAAGCAGTAGTTGAATTAGACGGAGCAATAGATGTTTTAAGATGGTATGGTGAAGAAGGTAAAAGAGTTTATGGGAGAACGATAAGACCTAGAATTCCAGGAATGCAACAAACTGTTATTAAGCAACCAGTTGGTCCTGTAATTGCATTTGTAGCTTGGAATTTTCCTGCTACAAACGTAATGAGAAAAGTTGCTGGCGCATTGGGCGCTGGATGTTCAATAACAATAAAAGCTAGCGAAGAAACACCTGGAACCTGTATTGCCATTGGTCGAGCTTTGATGGATGCTGGTCTTCCACCTGGTGTAGTAAATATGGTTTTCGGCGTGCCCTCAGAGGTATCAGAACATATGTGTGCTTCAAATATTCCAAGAAAATTATCGTTTACTGGGAGCGTTCCAGTTGGGATACATTTACAAAAACTTGCCGCAAATAATATGATTAGATGCACCATGGAATTAGGTGGACATGCACCCGTATTGGTCTTTGATGATGCTGATATAGAAAATGCTGCAAATTTAATGGTTGCTTTTAAATTTCGAAATGCTGGTCAAGTTTGTATTTCACCAACTAGGTTTCTAGTTCAGGAAAATGCATATCAGAGCTTTTTAAAAGCTTTTAAAGAGAGAACTCAAAAACTTGTAGTTGGTGACGGTCTAAAACAAGAGACAACAATGGGACCATTGATTGCGTCAAGGAGAATTGATGTCATGCAAAGTTTTATCGATGATGCTGTTAAATCTGGCGGTAAAGCAAGTTTAGGAGGTGAAAGAATAGATAATCAAGGCACTTTCTATGCACCTACAGTTATTGAAGATGTTCCGCAAGATGCAATGATAATGAATGAAGAACCATTTGGACCTGTTGCACCTTTTACCTCTTTTAAGTCAGTAGAAGAAGGTTTGGAAATTGCTAATAAGTTAACTTTTGGTCTAGCCTCTTATGCTTTTACTCAAAATGCAAAAACTGCATCAATTTTAAGATCAGAAATACAATCTGGACTATTATGTATTAATACAAATCAAGTCACAAATTCTGAAACACCATTTGGTGGTTTAAAACATAGTGGTTACGGACACGAAAATAGTATTGAGGGATTAGAGGCATTTTTAGCAACTAGAAATGTTAATGAAATATATTAATATTTATTTTCTTTTTTGAGTATTTCTTAATTTGATTCATAACCTTCGCAAGTATTTTTATTTCGGAGGTTATTAAATTCATATACTAATTTGTTGAATAAATGTTTTTGCTACTTCAAATTCGTTAATACCATCATACAACATCATTAACGTTAAGTAGATTAGAAAAAATAGACCTAACCAAGACAACCATTTATATTTCAACATTATTTTCATTATTATTGAAGCAAAAAAAGCCATAAATGCAATCGCCAAAACCAATCCAAAGATAAGTAAATTGACATTATCTCTTGCTATTGCAGCAACTGCAACAACGTTATCAATAGACATTGAAACATCAGCAACAATAATCGTAAAAATTGCTCTACTAAATTTGTTTGGTTTTTCAATATTATTTTCAGAGGTTTCAGAATTTTTATTAAATTCAAGAAGATCTTTATAAAATCGCCAGCATACCCAGGCAAGTAAAATACCTCCAAAAAGTAGAACTCCCTTTATTTGAAGTAGCCAAACAGCTATTATCGCAAAAAAAATTCTCATTCCAGCTGCGAGTGCCATTCCTATGAATATTGCTTTTTTTCTTAAATGAACAGGAAGTCCTGCGGCAGCCATACCTATAATTAATGCATTATCCCCAGATAAGATAATATCTGCAAAAATAATTTGTATAATTTCACTTAAATCAGAAAACATATAAAATTTATAATTTATTAAAACATTTATTCATTAATTATTTTAATTATTGATATAGAATTTTATTTGAAAAATTGCTATTCAAAAATAAAATTTTTCAATATAAAAATATTACATTAAATTTTAAAATTATTAATTTGTAAAACTTATACTAATGAAAGACCACCATCAATTTTTATTATCTGACCAGTAATATAAGAAGCATCATCTGATAAGAGAAATTTTATAGTACTAGCTATATCAATGGGATTTGCTAATCTTTTTATGGGTATAGAATTTATGACTTTATCCCATTCTAATTGTGTCAAAGCAGAATGATGACTTTGTTTTTTTGTAAAACCAGGTGATACGCAATTCACTGTTACATTATATTTTGCAAACTGAAAGGCTAGTGTTTTTACAAGTGCTTCTAAAGCACTTTTTGCAGCAGCAGTTGTTGGAAAAATATTATTGTTTATGCCAATATTCTTGTTAACAAATGAGCTAACAGCAACTATTCTCCCACAGTGTGATTTTTCTATATCATTAAAAAATTCTTCTATTATTGAATTAAAAGGAAATAACATTGTATTAATTGCCTTGTGCAAATCACTTTTTTTAAATTCCAAAAATTGTTTCTTGTCAGCAAATCCTGCATTGGATACAAACTGATCAATTTTAAAATTATTTTTTCTTACTTCTTTTATTAACTCAGTTATAAAATTTTCATCAGATAAATCACCAACAATTTTTAACACCTCAGATCCATTATTTTTAACTTCATCACATATATTTTCAAGATCTGCCTCATTTGAACCAGTAGTTAAAATTAAATTTGACTTATTATATGATAATGCCCTGGCAGTTGCAGCACCTATACCTGTAGCTGCACCAGTGATTAAAATTGTTTTTTTTTCTTTATTAATCATATTTTACTTCCTATTATAAATAATTAAAATATCATTTTATAAACTTACAAGTAAAGTAACTAATGGAAGACCCTTGCAAAATTGGCCTCAGAGGTCTTATACCCAGCCTACATACACCTTTTCTAGATAACAACGAGTTAGACAAAAGAGGCATAGAAAAAATAATTGACCATGTCATAAGAAATAATTGCGCTGGCATGTTAATTGGCGCTGTGGCTGGTGAGGGAGAATCATTGTCTATTGATGAAAAAAATAGATTCTTTAACTTAGCATCAGAATATAATAATAACAAAATTCCTATAATAATTTCATGCACTGCGAAAAAACAATCGGATAGACTGAAAATAGCAAAAATAGCACTAGAATCAGGCGTTGACTGGATGTTATGTCAAATCCCAGACTTTGATAATGTAGAAAATTTAGTTTCTAAATTAATGGAAATCGAACAAATTGGTCCCAAATATTTAATGTTGCAAGATTTATCATGGGACGATAATGGAATAGACATATCAATAATAAAACATTTATTTAAAAAAATTAAAAAATTTAAATCTTTAAAAATTGAAGTTATAAATTCTGGAGAAAAGTATTCTAAAGTATTAAAAGAAACAAAGGGAAAACTTCATGTAAGTGGTGGCTGGGCAATCATTGAAATGATAGATGCTCTAGATAGGGGGGTTCATGGTCTTATGCCATCAACCTTAGAAGAGGTTTTTGTGAAAATATATAACTTATATATTAATGATCAAAAAAAAGAGGCAATTTCACTTTTTAACAAATTATTGCCAATTTTAAGATTTACTCACCAACATCTTAATATTTCAATACATTTTGCAAAACTCTTACGAGTCAGAGAAAATATTTTTTCTTGCTCACATTCGAGATTACCAAGAGAAAGTTTAAAAGACTTTCCTTTGCAAGAAGCAAAAATAATACTTAACAAAGCTCTAGATTTAAAAACTACTTACAAAGAATATTGAGGGCTTTTGTCAGTTTTGTTTACAAGTCGTCCGAAATTTGTAGCTATTGCATTGGTAATTTTAGTTGCAGTAATGCTTTCGATAGATGGAGTAATAGTAAGAATTCTTAGTGAAAATTTGAATCCTTTTCTAATTGTTTTTTTTAGAACTTTTTTTGCCCTTGTAGTCTTTCTTCCTTGGATTTTTAAAAATAAATCTATTTTAAAAACTAATTACTTTTTTGCTCATCCAGTCAGAGGAGTTTTAAAAATTTTGGCACTTGCAGCACTTTTTTTAGCAATAAAAACTGAAAATTTAGTAGATGTTACATCTATTTGGTTTACTTCACCAATTTTTTTAATGTGTGGGGCTGCTTTGTTTCTTGGAGAAAATCTAAATTTTAAGAGGATAATGGCAGGACTAATTGGTTTCTCTGGTGTAATAATTATTCTTAGACCTGGTCAAGAAACTATGTCTTATAATCTTTTTTGGGCACTTTTAGGCGCAATAATTATTGCAACTATATTAATTATGTTGAAAATAATGGT
>MDTD01033204.1_pt1 | contig 22998 bp, 20 predicted proteins | sample 811221 | NCBI WGS metagenome assembly MDTD01 (sample SAMN05326646, study PRJNA326480) | marine metagenome | isolation source: seawater | place: Pacific Ocean: South West | collected 2011 | reverse complement strand
CTAGAGGCCCATCAAAAAATATTTGTTGCAATCAGCCAGCTTGCAAAAAAAGATCAACCTTTCGATGTGCTAACTGTTTCAGAGCAGCTTAAAGTTACGCAGCAAATAGAGATTGTTGGTGGTGAAGCAGTGCTTTTTGAATTAGCTAATACGACCCCTACAGCTGCACATATTACCGCTTATGCAGATATTATTCGAGAACATGCTTTGTTACGGCAATTGCTTACAACAGGACATGATATTGCTAATATGGCTTACGATGCAGGTGAGCACTCTGCAAGAGAATTATTAGATCAAGCAGAAACGAAAATTTTTAAAATTGCCGATGCACGTGATGTGGGTCAAGGTCCTGCACCGATCACTCATATTTTAACAAAAGCCACCGAGCGACTCGAAACCCTCAGTCAAAATCCCAATGGAATTACAGGTCTTTCAACAGGTTTCAAGGACCTAGACCGTATGACTTCAGGTTTTCAAAAAGGTGATTTGGTGATTATTGCAGGTCGACCTTCAATGGGGAAAACATCTTTTGCAATGAACATTGCAGAACATGCTGCTGTTGCAGGAGATCAACCGGTTTTAATTTTTAGCTTAGAAATGCCTGCAGAATCACTTGCCTTAAGAATGCTCTCTTCTTTGGGGCGAGTGAATCAACAACGCATGCGTAGTGGCCAATTAAATGATGATGATTGGCCACGGCTAACTTCGGCTGTAAGCATGATGTCTGAAGCGAAGATGTTCATTGATGATGCGGCGGGTTTGACACCAATGGAAATGCGTGCCAGAGCACGACGTATTGCAAGGCAGCATGGCCAAATCGGTTTAATTGTTGTCGATTACCTTCAATTGATGCGGATGGGGGGCAAAGTTGAAAGTCGAACCATTGAGATTTCAGATATTTCCAGATCATTAAAAAGTATCGCTAAAGAATTAGGTGCGCCTTTAATTGCAATCTCTCAATTGAATCGTAGTCTTGAGCAACGTCAAGATAAGCGTCCGATTATGTCTGATTTAAGAGAATCAGGGGCGATTGAGCAAGATGCTGATATCATCGGATTTGTTTATCGGGATGAAGTGTATCATGAGCATACTGAAGATAAAGGCATTGCTGAAGTCATTATAGGGAAGCAAAGAAATGGTCCAATTGGTAAGGTTAGATTGACCTTTTTGGGTGAATATACTCGATTTGAAAATTTCATTCCTGAATCTGTGATGGCGGAGTCTTAATTGATGATGCGAGAAGCACTCATTTCAAAAACAGCTTTACTGCATAATGTCCAGATTTTAAAAAAAAAGGTCGGTGCTTCTTCACGTATCCTTGCTTTTTTAAAAGCGCATGCTTATGGGCATGATTTAAAATGGGTGGCACAAACGATTGCTGATCAAATAGAAGGAATTGCGGTATCTTCGTTGGATGAGGTTGATCTACTGAAAACCCAAGGGATTCAAACGCCTATTATTTTAACATCACAGTATGTCACCAAGGATTTGTGTGAAGCCATGGCAGACCAAGAAGTTCAGTTAGTCATTCATCATTTGGAACATCTAGAGATCTTAAAAACACTTCAATTAAAACGTCCGCTATCGATTTGGCTTAAAGTGAACACGGGTATGAATCGTCTAGGGATTCCTTTAAATCAATTGATCTCAACACTCCAAGTGTTAAAAGGGTTAAAACATATCGAGGCTACAGTCACTTTAATGACGCATTATGCAACAGCCGAAGTTGCAACACATCTTAAAACACAGGAACAATACCAACATTTTATGACGTTTCCTAAAAATGCGCTCTATCCTGTTTGTGCTTCAAATTCTGCGGCAGTATGGACGTTGCCCACTTTAGAAGCCGATTGGGTGCGCCCAGGTATTAGTTTATATGGCGTATCACCTTTGCCAGATCAATGTGGTCATGATTTAAACTTGAAACCAGTCATGACTTTACGGGCACAAATTATTTCAATCCAATCACTGGATATCGGCGATACGGTTGGGTATGGATGCCGTTGGTCTGCCACCACTCCAACTGACATTGCTGTGGTGGCTTTGGGGTATGCAGACGGAATCCCATGGGATACTCCGGACGGAACTCAGGTGATGGTTAATGGAATTAAATACCCCATCGTAGGGCGCGTGAGTATGGACCTGATCACCCTTAATTTGGGTGTGGATCATGCTGTTAACATAGGTGATTGGACAATTTTTTGGGGGCCAGAGTTGCCGGTTGAACATTTTGCGAACGCTGTGAAGACATCTCCTTATGAGTTATTATGTCGTGTTGGGCCACGGGTTCAAAGGAGGTTAATTGAGTCATGAGTATTTCTCCATCATTGCGTTGGATGTGTCGACGTGGCATGTTAGAGCTTGATTTAGTTTTAAATCGTTTTTTAGATGAGCAAGGTTCGACGTTAGATCAAAAAATGAGTAAAGCTTTTATTGAACTGTTGAAAGAGAAAGATCCAGAATTATATCAATGGCTGGTGCTCGGTCATCAATGCCCTCAAGCTCACCATGATATGGTCGAATTGATTCGAAAGCGGGTCGATTAAACTGATGGAGATCTCTTCCATAAGGGGGGATTGAATCAATTTGAGTGTGGATATGGGTTAAAATTAAATAGAGATAAACCACAATAAAAGTAGTGACACATGACGCATCAATCACTATTTCACTTGACTCAGTGTGTTCAAGGTGCCATATGCAGTTGTCTCGTAGCGCTATGTTCAATCGTTATGAGTGCTATGAGTATTTTTTACTAAGAACTGACGAAATTGATCAAGTGCTGCCCAGTATGCTTTAGTATTAGAGGTGATTAAATCATTATGGCCGCCTTGGGGGGCCCAAAAATAAAATTTAGGATAAGGTGCCTTTAAATACAATGCTCGGCCATGCCAATGATGTACCACGCGATCATGTTGTGCATGAATGATGAACACCGGAACCTGAAGGGTTTTGATTCGATCTAAATTCTGATAGGGAGCGTTAGGAAAGATCGGTAAATAGGTGATGACCCTAAAGGGGTTCACAAATCCTCCTTCAATGATAACACCGGCTAATGGATGATCTTGTGCTAATTTGAGAGTGGGGCCTGATCCTAAAGAGCGTCCATAAGCAATGATACGATTGGGTGGAATGTGACAGCTCTTTACAAGATAGTGATACGCTGCTTCAATATCACGATACGTGTTTTTTTCTGAAGGTTGACCTGTACTAGTGCCATAACCTGAATAATCATAACCTAGGACTGAAAAGCCATGTTCAGGCCATTGTTTCAGGTATGGCTGAATATTGCGAAGGTCTTCTGCATTACCATGGCTATATAAAATGACATAAGGAGAGGACGAGGGGGCTGAGTAAAATACAGCAGATACATAGTGGTGGGTGTGTGTTTTAATTTTAAATTGTCCGGGTAGGTTTTGATAAGAAGCTGAAGGGACTGGAAATAAAGCAAAGGGGCTCAAAAAATGAACAAAGACGTATAACAAAATATAGCTGATTGTAATATGACATAAGCGTGCCCAATTGATAAAGAACATTAATGTTTAACCGGAAAAAGCTGCTCAGGTAGATCAAAAGCGCTTAAGATTTGAAACGAAAGTGGATTGAGCGGTTCATCAACAATCAGCTGGTAATGTGCTTCATACTGATGCAGTTTAAATGTAAGTTCAAATTGTCTGGGATTATCTAAATTTGGCCTCAATTGAGTCGATCGAAATAATTTAAAAAGTGCCCAAGGGCCATGGGCACTCAAGAATGTTTTTTCACCGGCTTGATTCATAAATTCAATACTTGTGGTGTCATCATGATGTGGGAAGGGCCACATGCCTGAGATAGCGGGCTCATTCCCTCGCGTCATGAGATGTAATTGGCCCCCTAAATTGAGTTTAAATTGTTTGATATCAGAGTGGAGGCCACTTGGAATCAGTTCAAAAGCAATCCATGGGGAGTTGCCTTGATGGAAAAATGCGCGTTGTAGCCATCGAGTTAAATCAAATGCATCAAGTTTTTGAGTTTTAAGGGCTTGAGGTGCATGGGTTTTCCAATGCCAATACTGTCCATCAAAGTCAGCAAAGGGTTCAATATAGTGTGTCATGAATTGAGTTAATGATCCTTTTGGGCCTAAAAAAGATTCAAACGTGTGTAGTGAAAGGTCTTGAGTGCTCTTAGGGTTAAAAGGATAGAAAGGTGCAATTTTAGTTTGGTATAAGGGCCATAAAGATTGTTGCCATATTGTATTGAGGTATTCGAGGGTCCGATGGGCTAAATCGTGTTGAATCCATACATGCACGGCAGCTTCCCACTGTGTTAGCAGTGGATCATTAATTTTGATCGTAGCGTCACTTGGATTGAGTTGTGAAGCTAAACATTTAAATGCTTGTGCATTTTTTTCAGTCGAGGGTGCTGGAGTATCCAGTGAGGTTAATAATGCTTGGAGATTACTTTGCTTTAAGATAAAGGTTTTCCAAGATTGATGTAAATGTTTAAATGATTCATATAAGGGGTGGCTAGATGAGATAGACAGATTCAATTGCTCAAGGGCTTCATTGGTTAAAGTTAAAGCAGATTGATAATGCTTTAAGTAAGAGTTGGGGGTGGATCCTTGAGGTTGAAGCCAACGTTCAGGGTGTTCAATAAGTTGGGTCCAGTAATGTAAATAATACTGGATATATAAATTTTTAGTACGTTGGAAGCATTGTGTATCTGCCGCCTGTTTGGCGCATTGCTGTTTAAAAATGGACTGATTAAACTGATTAAAGGATTTAGGGTGATAGATGTGTTTGATCTTAAATGCTGTTGTAGTCCCTGGTTGAGTCGCTAATGTATTGAGCAGCACTTGATGTTCAATCGGTAATGTTGAAAGTGTTGTCCGTAGTGCTTGAGCTTGACGGTTTAATTGACGATTGATTTGAAAATGATGAGCAAGGTCATTGAGAAGCTCGTATTGCCAAGATTGGTCAAAATGAATGCCAAATTGTTGAGTGATCCATTTAGAGAAGAGGGTCGGTTTATTTGGCAATGTATGGCTTAATTCATTCAATGCAAGTAAGGCGGATGTACGGGTTAAATAAGGTTGAGATGTTTTAAGTTGATGGCTGAATAGGGCATCTAGGGTTGGAATCATTTTAGTTTTGAGCACATGATGATAACGTTGATTTAATTGATGTCTTAATTGAATGGTGTGCGGAAACAACCATTGGGTCACATGTGTTGAGGTTTTTAAGATTTGAAGATGTTGTTTTAAGATGGACGCATGTTGCCAGATCGGTGCTTGTGGTTGGGGGCTGGGTATCCACCAGGTATAATGTTGAGAAGTTGCAGTGCGATGTGCTGTCTTCAGCCATTGATAGTGAGCATAATTCAATGTTAAAAATGCAGTTAAAAAGACCCATGCAATGATGGAGCGTCGAAGCGGTCGTCTGTTTCTGGTTTTGTGTATGGGTTGAGCAGATGCGCTGGGCATGAAGAGTTGATGGCATAAAATAGGATACTCTGTATGTAGTGAGGTTGTTAACGCTGTATGAGTTGTGATATGTGTTTGATTGGTAAGATAATCAAAGGGTTGGGTTGTTTGACGTGTGCTACAAAAATGAATGGCTTTTAACTGTTCTGGATCTCCCAAGCACAATTGTTCTAATAAGGTTCTAATAGGCGTTTTGAGACATTGTAGCTGTGAAGGGAAATGCTGAATCAATTGTCGTCGATGTGTGCAAGGTTCTTGATGTAAGCGTTGAATCATTTGATGATTCAGTGCTTGAATCCACTGTTCAAAAGCAGTGTCATAAGCCGCCAAGCCTAATTGAGGGCCTTGAGTGCAGTCAATCGACCAGGGTTGAGGGCCTTGTTGAGGGGTGAATTGTGAGAATGTTTCTTCAAAACCAACAATATGATCGGCTTGTGTGAAAACAATACGGCAAGGCGTTTTTGGATGATATTTCAAAATGCTAGATAAAGCCGCATTGATTTGATCAATGTCACGTGCTTGATGTGCTTCATGGGGCGCATGTAAGGCCGGAATATGAAGAATTAGGACCAATTCATCAAATGGAGATCGGCCCCATCGATTGAAGCGTAGCCGTTGACATAATTTTGACCAAATGATTGCATTATGTGGTAAGGTTTGCTGAAGATTTATACGAGGGGCACCTAGGCAAAATAAATCTTGGCCATGAGACCACCAAGATAAACGATCCTCAGGGTGTGTTAAGCAAGATGCATTTTTTTCAAGGAGGGCTTTTCGGCCAATATCATCTAGCCCTAAGATGAGCCAAGTTCGATGATTCAATGACCAAAAATATTGCTGAGTATGTTGGCGTAATCGTTTGAAACTCACGTTGATCAGTTGGTTCAACCATTGAGTTTGATTGAGGGTATGATCATGTTGTTCAATTGAAGTCAATGTAATGGAGCTTGAGGGATAGCATAATACGATCAAGGCCAGTCCAAGCAAACTCAAAGCCGTGTGATAAGCCTGTGGAGACCAGATATCAGCTAGGCCAAAGGGCAAATTAGGTTGTTCGATCCATAATAGCATCATCAAAGAAATGATGGCTAAAATGCGTCCTGGAATGTTACGCCAAAAGCCCTTCATAGGTTGAGTCCTATCAGTTGATCTACTAAATCCTGCCAAAGGACGCTGTGCGTGAAAAGTCCATTCGCAAAGAGTAATAAAATTAAAAAACAAGTGAATATTTGAATGAAGGGAATCCGATTTGATGGAGTGGAGTGATCGATATTTCCGGTATATGTAATGGCGACGGAGGGTGTTCGTTGATGCCGAATAATCGTATAAAGGTCATATTTAAGTGAATGATGATTAAATGAAGGGGGGGCTTGAGAAGCCATCGTGCGTGTTAAGCCCATGGACAACATCAAGTAGATGATTTCAATAATATTCAGATGTTTAATAGGTTTGGATAAAGCTGTTTCGATGATCTGTTGGGTGATGATTTGAGTGGATGTGTTTAATTTTAATCGTTCTGAAAAGGGTCTTTTTTTCCAGATATAGGCATGGGGCTGGTCAGGCGTGGTGAGTTGCTCATCTAACCAAGCACAGAGTAAAATTCGAGTGGCTTCAAGATGTTCTTTGGGCAAATGTTGACGCCATAGGACTTGCTCACATTGTTTGAAAGCTTGAGTTAAGGTTTGATGAAGTGATTCAAATGTCTCAGATTGAGCTGAAGCATGAGGGTGAAGGCTCTGCTGTGCGGTATAAATAAAAGGCATGATGAGGGGAATAATTGGATTTGCAGCCACTATGGTTTTTGAAGAGCCACTGGGATTTTGAGCGATCTCAGTGTTTTTGAATCGAACAATTTTAGAGAATGTGTCAGATTGAGTGTGCATGTTCATCGTTGATCTACGTGATCGGTATCAAGTTGAACGCGCGCTTGTAAGGCATAAGATAAGGTATTACCATCTAGGTATTCAAGCTCTCCACCCATTGGGACACCATGCGCAATTCGAGAGCAAGGAATGTTCAAAGGTTGTGCTTGTTGTGCAATATAGTGTGCAGTGGCTTCACCTTCAACGGTTGAGTTTGTCGCAATAATCAGTTCTTGAACCGAGGTTGTGCTCATGCGCTTGATCAGTTGATCAAGGCCAATGTCTTGAGGGCCAATGCCATCTAGAGGGGATAACCGACCATGTAGAACAAAATAATGCCCTTTAAATGAGGCAGTTTGTTCGATCGCCCAAACATCTTGGGGCGATTCAATGATGCATAATGTGCTAGGGTCTCGATCAGGTGAAGCACAAATATGACAGAGTGTTGATTCACAATAATTACGACATGAGTCGCAGTGACGAACGGTTTGAACAGCCATTTCAAGTGTTTGAGCCAAATGCTTTGCTTTTGAACGACGATGTTGTGCTAGTACATGGAAAGCCATGCGCTGTGCTGTTTTAGGGCCAACTCCAGGCAAAATTCTCAGTTGTTCAATCAACTTTTCAATATTCGGGCTGTTAGACATTGATCAACATCAATCTTCGCTGGATTCACGTTGAATGGCATCGGCGATTTCTGAGAATTCTTTTTGTGATAATGTTTGAATTTCATCATGTGTTGAAACAAGTGCAGCTTGAATTGCTTGCTCAAGTTGAGCCTGATTAAGTGTCATAGCCGTTTCAGAGAGTTTGACTCCTAAGCAGCGATGTTGTCCATCTGTTTCAATGTGAACCATCTGATTTGGGTCAGAGCCAATAATACGCATGGTTTTGAGTTTTTCTTGGGTGGCTTCAACATTCTTTTGCATTTTTTTTGCAGCTTGCATCAACTTCATTAAATTTGCCATAACAAAGGTCCTCATGTGTCACGATTTTTAGAGTGTATCACAGCGTTGAATCAAGGTGAAAGTGATAGCGTAAATTTTTTAATTTGATCTTTATGAAGAAGGGGTTTTAAGTTCGGGTTGTTTTAATGTTCCATCAAACGTACTCAGCAACGTCTGAAGGGTTTCATCTTGTTCAAGGGCTTTCAGAGCTTTTTTAGGTTTTTCTGCAGCCTCAAGCGCTTTTCGATGCTGTAGAGAATCAGGTGAAGTGTCATGCGTTTCAATCACGATGGTAATCGATTCAAAGCCATTTGATTTAAATGAGTTCTCAATGGTTTGAGTTCGTTTTTCAGAAATCAATGCATGGTGTTTTTGATGTAAGGTTAAAGTGAGTACATTATCTTGATAAGTTTTCCAGCCAGTATGGGCTAACAATGATTGAGTCATTCCAGGCAATGCTAAATATTCAACCCATTGATGCCAAGTTTCAGCGCAGAGGGTGTTAGGTTTCTCATGTTGAGAGGGAGGAGGCGTCAAAGGTGTGGATGTGGGTGATCGCTTTGGTGTGTTTTGAGTTTCCTGATGGGGCGGCAATTGAGAAGAGGATATATGATTGTTAAAGGTTGATAAAGGCTTATTGGGCTCAGTTTGATGCCAAGGGAGTGTGGCTTCCTCAGGCGTTTCAGGCATGAGTGCACTCATTCTCAAGAGTGTAATATCTAATCCTTGTTGTGGAGTAGGGGCAAAAGGTAGGTCTCGTTGTCCTGAGAGTGCAATTTGATACAGTAAATGGACCCATTCTAATTGTTGAGTGGGTGTATGGGTTGAAAAAGTGGTCAAATGACTTAAGTCAAATGGAGCAGGTGATGTTTGAATGCTGATATGGCATGCGATGGCATGTAGTGTATGGAGTATTTGCTTTAAAATGCTTGCGGGGTGTGCACCTGTTTGAATCAAGGTATGTGCAAGTTCGAGTGCTTGCTGAGCTGACTGATTGAACGCATGCGTGATCAGCGACTGAATATGGGTCTCTGATAAAGTGCCCAGCATCTTTGAAATGGCATCAGTTGTGATCGTGTGTCCATGGCATAAGGCAATCGCTTGATCTAATAAACTGAGTCCATCACGCACACTGCCTGAAGCAGCATGTGCAATTGCATCAAGCGCAGCGGTTTCAAAAGGGATTTTTTCTTGAGTTAATACAGATTGAAAGTGGCTGGAAAGGGTCGGCATGTCAATTGATTCTAAATGCAATTGCATGCAGCGTGATAGTACAGTTGGAGGTATTTTTTGAGGATCAGTGGTTGCAAATAAAAACTTCACATGTTGGGGGGGTTCTTCCAATGTTTTTAATAAAGCATTGAAGCTATGTGTGGATAACATATGAATTTCATCAATGATATAGATTTTAAAGCGTGCTTGATTGGGGGCATAGTGCACATTGTCTAAAATTTCACGAGTATCTTCTACTTTAGTGCGTGAAGCCGCATCCACCTCAATGACGTCAATATGATGGCCCTTTCGAATAGACTGGCAATGCAAGCATTGTCCACAAGGATGGTGTGTAATCTGCTGCTCACAATTTAAGCACATGGCAATGATGCGTGCTAAAGTGGTTTTGCCAACCCCTCGAGTCCCTGTAAAGAGGTAAGCATGGTGCAATCGATTGTGTTTTAAAGCATTTTGAAGTGCTTGAACAGTTGAAGATTGACCAATCAGTTGATCGAATGATTGTGGGCGCCATTTTCGAGCAAGCACTTGTGACATAATCACCTCATGATAAAAAGTATCTATCAACATTAAAAAAAATGTGACACTCATCAGTATATCGAATTGTGGCTAGGGTGTTAAGCAATTTAGCTTCAGTTGATTAAATCAGAGGGTTAAATTGTTCTGCAGTGTATTCATGCGTGATGAGGCTTTAAAAGACGTGTTGATTGAGCTGGAATCATTCAGCATTCAACCAAATAATAACGTGTCTATCTTTAAAGAGGTTAGCTGCTGTGACTGTGAAAATAGAGAGGGTGTTAGCCAACATTCGGCACCCGAGTCCACTGCGACCGCTGCTTCCTTCCGGACCTGACGGGGTTAACAGTGTATCGCCGCGAAAGCGCCAACACCCAAAGTTTATTATATGCGATATTGTATGGAATGTTAAGTGATAAATGGAAACTCAATGTGGGTGTTGATGATTTAAATCATGTGTCGGATAAAAATGGTTTATGATACAGGGGGAATCTAAGCCCCTGTATCATTAAAAGATCATCGTTTTAGATACGGACTTGTTGAGTCAGTTCTTGATTGGTTTTAGTTGATTCCGGGATCTCTGCTTGTTGTTGATATACAGGTATAGCTACAGGAATTCCCTCAACTACAGGAGTTCCCTTAACTACAGTAGCTGCAGGAGTTTCCGTTGCTGTGTAGTGACTCAGCCTAACAAACCAGGAGAGATAGAGCACGGCAGTGAGTTCAGTGATGCCAATCCCAACAGGGCTCAGTGCATAGTGTGCCATGAAAGTCGGGTCTACAAACCAAGCAAGAAGTGGGATGCCAAGGATTGCGGACATCAAAGGGGTTCCTTGTTTCCAGTCTATTGTGAATGCGAGAAAAATTGCGCCGAGGGTTAACAGTAAAGATTTCACAGCGGTCATTAGTCCTGACATGGATTCCTCGGGTAGATTATTGCCATTGCTGCTCATTATTTCCAGGATTCTAATAAAAATATTTAATATATCTAGAAAATTTGAAAGAGCTAGGCTGGTCGGGCCTTGATAGAGGTCATATCGATCTGGGTTGAGTGCGCGATAAATGCCACCCGTTAATAAAATTGAAAAAACCATTATACCCATAAGCGTTGTTAGAACCAATGAAAGCTGAGAGGGGAATAAGAGACTAACTAAATCTAGGGTGATAAGGCCGAATAGCATCTGAAGGCCTAGCAGAGACGTTGAAGATTGTTCCGCGATTTTATGCGGTTGATTGTGTGTGATGCAGGCATAAATCACTAAGGTGGCCAGCACAACAGCCGTTACCACCAATGCCATCATCGCAATTTCAGGTTCAAGGATAAACACAGGGGCTTCTAGCATGCCCAAAAGAGCGCCTAACGCCAATAAAGATTTGACAGGAAGTGTGTAGTTAATCGCCTGTCTCTCAAACTCATTCCAATTCTCAGCAAGGCTTGCCTCATGCCTTTCAATGTTTATGATGAGTACAATATAAATGAATAAAAAACTCAGGCTTGCTATGAAAAAAAAAGCATCATTATGAATCAATGGGTTCATAAACTCCAGAGCCTGTTGAGTATCGAGTGCATATAATATTGATGCAGAGCTTACAAAGCCTGATAGCATCAAAACCAAAGCCGTGAGGTGTTTTTTTAGATAAATTTTCTTAGGTGTTTCTATCATTATAAATTCCTTTGCTAATTCTGATTGAAATTGAATTTTTAGTCAAATTACTTGATTTTAATTTTTTTGTCAATTCTTTTTTTAAATAAATTTTATCTTAAAGTGTTTTGAGAAAGGTTGGGGTTTGAGGTTGGGGCCAAGGAGATTGAAGTAAGAGTAATGCTAGTAATGCGCCTAGGGTCATTAGACAAGCCATTGGAAAGGGGGTGTGGATTGGAATCATTGTCAATAGAATTGCACCTAAAACGCCAGTTAAACTAAAGCAGAATGAGTAGAGGGCCATCTTTTTTCCCATGGTGGCGGGGTGAGCTTCCATCGCCAGTCGTGTTAACGGAGTGCTGGTTGCAGCTGAGCCAAATCCAGTCAATGCTATTAAAGCAATGATTGACCAAATAGGAGGGGTGGTCATCCAGTAAGTTAACCCACATAATGATGCTGCACTGAAAAATGCGATTAAGATAGTATGATTCATAAGCGTTGTTGATGGATAACGCGTAATCGCATAGCGGCAATATTGCATGCCTAAAATATAACTTGAGAAGATGATCAGCTGAGCAATGCCTAAATACACACTGGTTAAATGATAGGTATGAATCACTAAAAAAGGGCTCGATAACAACCAAGCTTCAAGTCCAAAAAATAAAGCGCAGGCGGTCATGCAGTATCTCATATAAGTCTGATCACGCATGATCGAAGGATAATCATGTAGTATTGATTTGATTTGAATTGGAGTGGAGTGTTTCAGTGTTTCCTTCATTTGAAAACATAAGGCAGCTGAGGTGATTGCGCCCCACAGGAATAGCATCCCAAAAATATAACGCCAATGATAATGTTCAATAATGAGAGCGCCCAGCAGTGGGCCTACAGCAGGTGCGAGTATTGTAATGCTTCCCATGATCGCACTGATTTGAATAGCACGTTGTGTTGAGTAGAGTTCATGAATGCTGGCTTGGCCTGCAACAATGGTGGTGCAAACCGCCATTCCTTGAAAAAAACGTCCTAATAAAAGTAAACTAAACACGTGGGTTGATGCGCAGATTAAAGAAGCCAACACAAATATCCCCCCCCCCAAGATTACAATGTATTTTCGGCCATAGCGATCAGACAAAGGGCCAATCAATAATTGTAAAGAAGCACTGCCTAAAAACCAGGCAGTTAAAGTCATTTGTATAGATGATTTTGGCTGAGATAAATCATGCATCATGCTAGGTAGGGCGGGTAGGTATGCATCAAGACTTAAGTAAGTTGCAATTTCAAGCAAGGCTAATACGATTGGAAATAAAGGTGTTTTTTGGGAAGAGGCTATTGTTGAAGTCATACAACACCGTGATGAAAGAACCGTAGCATCCTAAATGAATCCTGATCGAGTGTAAAGTAAGGGCATTCCCTGTTATATCGACATGAATCTATCAAAAAGTCTTGGATTAATTAGTTTTTAGGATTAAAATATTAATTTAAGGGAAATCTTAGTCTAAGGAGAGCACCGTGTCTGAAGTTGTTAAAATATTTGAGTTAGAGCGTATTTTTGCAGATTTAGTTGTCCTATGGTGGGATACTAAATTGTGTCATTGGAATATTGATGGGCATCAATTTCCCGCGTTACATCCATTATTTGAGTCACAATATAATGCGCTAGACGATTTGGCTGATGAGCTTGCAGAGCATATCCGTGCCCTAGGTCTTAAAGTGCCCGGTCGGTTGAGTGAGTATCAGAAATTAGCCGATTTAGTCGAAGCCGATCCAAATGGTTCTGCAGATGAAATGGTCTATGCACTTAAGCGGGATTATGATCAAATACGTCAAGATATAGAAACCATTCTGTCTAAGAACTCATCTAGCCAAGCTGTGGTGACAATTGATTTATTGACACGTATTTGTACCTTCGCAATGCATACATCATGGATGTTGGGTAGTAGTTTACCGCCTCAGTAAATCTTTAGATCCTTTGTCTTTAGGCTGAAAATCATGCACTAACATATCTGTTGAATTCTTGTCTATACTTATTTTAACCCATGATGTGTTAGATAGGAGTTGATGATGAGTTCATTTGATATCAATCAGTGCATGAAAGATGTCCATAAAGTTGCCAGTCAAGTCTACGAACAGGCAAAACCGCACATGAAAAAAGCATTGGATTTAATTCAAGGAAAGTGCGCCTCTTGTGGAACAGATCAGAAGAAAAAGAGTCAGGCGAGTAAGAAGAAGTCATCTTAAGAAAGTAGTGGATTCTCAATAAAGTCTTTGATGCCTAAAATGTACTGTTTAATTGTTTTTTAAGAATGATCATTTAATTTAATTAGAATATTTTAAAAAATAGAAGAGGATCATCTTAATGCAGCAAGTCCTCATCCTCACTTAGGTCAAACTGAATCACTTAAAGATGAGAAGATGGGTGGATTGGGCAAATTATAATTATATCATAGATAGTATGTAAGTCTATATCGGGGTCAGATGGAGTGATCAGTATTATTTCAGTTCATGGTCTTTATTTTTAAATAGGTTAGATCATATGAAGTGATGAGATCATAGTATGATTAAATTAATATGAATTTTGATTAAGGTTGTGTGATTGAAGTGGGTGTTTTTTTAAAAGTGAAGAAATTGAGCTTTAAAGTTGAGGGTGTTTTTGTCCATTTAATGAGTGTTGCCAATAGATATTAAATGTGCTCATGATCCCTTCATAATCTTCTAAGCTGACAAGATCAAGACAAGGCATTGCCCCTGTTTTAGAGATGTTCCCTAAGGCCAGTTTCTTGACTAAAATAATTGTAGGAATCGTAGGAATATAAGAGCCATGGCCTTGTTCAGCAACAAGATCAAAGGTAATTTGTAGGGGTTTTTGATCAAAATCTTGTCCAGAAAGGGTCATTGTAAAACCACTCTTATCTTGACCTATTAAATTAAATAATAAAGAAATTCTCATTAATATTTTTGAGAAGGGTTGAATTGAGCGTATCAGATTGCATTTAACGAGTTGGGAGAGTGCTGTGAGACTTAAGTGTAAAATCTTAAGCTCTAAACCGGCGCGGAATCGAAGGGTTTGAAGGGTTTTATAACGAGTTGGAAAAAGTTCTAAATCTGGGATATCACAGTTGCTCAAAGTTCTACAGCCCAACTTCCAAAATGATGTCCATTGGAGTCCAAGCCAACCATGAATTGATGTCACTTTGCCATCAATTAAAGTATTAAAAGGTTTCCCAGCATAACTTAGAGCGGCCTGAATGGTTGAAAGTCCTGGGTGATTCAGTTGCGCTGTTGTGATTGCATATTCAGCCCGTGTAAGATTTTGGAATTGTGGTAAAAAGTGATCAATAATCGCCGCTGTTAAACAGGGGACTGAGCTTGCACCTGAGCATATAAGCAGATTTTTTTCCCTAGCTTGTTTATTCAGAGAGGTTATGTTGCATACAAAATCTCGACCATCAGCTAGATCAATATAGTGACAGCCTTGATGGATGCAACATTCTGCCACATGATAAGTTTGCCCTTGAAATGGACCGGAGGTGTGTATCACAATATGGGGCTTAATTTTCTTGAGAACATGAGCTAGGTTTTTCTCAGTATCCAAATAAATGCCTTCAGCAGAGGGCAAAGATTTTGAAAATTGCTCTGCCTGAGTTGGGTTACGTCCTGCAATTATTAAGTAAAGATAAGGTTCTTTTGAAAGCATCTGTGCAATGAAACGACCAAAGTTACCGTAACCTCCAATGATTAAAACTCGAGTTTTCATATTGTCTTTGTGAAGTGAAAGGTTCCGGTATATTCATAGATTTGCCGAAAAATGGGGTGAATGAGGTGCGCGCTCATTGCAAAAGAATTATCATCGAGGGGTTCTTCCCAAGCACCACCACAGCCCATCAACCAAGTGATTGGAAGCGGAATTCTAAATCGGCCTATACCCCAAGAAAAACCTTTGTGTCTTAAAATAATCCGTTGACCGTCCCAAAGATAATCTGAGTGCCAGCCAATGCCAAGGTGCATACGTTCGAGTACTTCACTGCCTGATACTTGAGTCATGAGTGAGTGAAATCGATAAGGTTCTTTAGTATTTGGGAAATAAAATGCACGTTCGAAATGAAAAGCATTTGAATCAGGTCGACTTTTGAAATGAACGGTCACAGGAATATCATTTCCAATATAGGGAGGTACTGTTTTAAATAGCTGTAATATGGGTCGAAGCCATCGGTTACATGTGATGTTAAGGGTTCCTTCAACCACCACATGATCATCACAATAAGGTCGATTAGCATAGTGTTTTTGGATTGCAGGAGGAAGGCTATCCCAAGTATCAGCAAAAATAGGTTTGAAAATAGGTTCAGGCATCAGTATCTCCTGTAATTGTATTGAGTCCTTTGAGTTTGAGTACGATATTGCGCCCCGCTTTGAGCAATGGGTAAAACAACTCTGCTGTGAAAGGCAGGCGATAGAAGGCATTGTGGATGCGATTGAAGAGATCTTGGTTAGAGCCAATTTTAGCCATTAGTTTGAGGGCGTCGACGCCATGATAGAGGGTCTCATGGTATTCAATCACCATGCCTTCATCGAGGTCAAAGCCTATAGTGTTAATGCGTTGAATAACAGGGTGATCTTGTTGGGTGCGAGCATCAACTAAATTAAAGTCTCCTAAGCCTTGTCTTAGTCTATACCATTTTGATCCTATCTTGCATAAAGGGCAGTTTCCATCATAAACCAGCGTGATGGTCTTGGACATCGTATAGCTCCCTTAAACATCATGTTTTATGATAGCTTGATTTTATGATTTAATCAAATTTATTCAATAGCTTATCTATTATGGGTCTCTTGTTTTTGATATTTAAAATAAATGCTGATTAAACATTTAATGAGCTAGAATCAAGGAGCATTCACCCTCATCATGACGGTATATTTAATTTCACTGATTGGTTCGATTTTAACGATTAAAGAGCTAACAGTTTTGAATGTTAATGTCTGGATTAGGTTTATTGAAATTAAGATTTGTTTAATATTGATGAACTACAATTTAAAAGAACTGTACAAAAGAGATCAACATTGCTTCAAAAAACTAGTATTTTAAATCCTCAATATATTTCTCATTTTCAGAGCCGTCAGATAGGCAAAGGAGGTTTTGGGGTAGTATATCAGATTAAAATTCAGTCTCCAGATGACATGTTGAAGTTACATAGTGGTCATTTAAATGAGCAGCAATCTTTAACAGAAGATCGAGATACGACTCAGAGGGTGTGTCAATTTTATGAAACTTTAACGAGAAAGCAGCAAACAAAGACTCCTGATGTTATTGTTAAATCTATCAGTCATTTTGAATCAGCTCAAAGCGAAATGGAGATGACATCAGAGGTTGCTCGCGCAACACTGGCCGTTGATTTTACAGGGTGTCTTCCATTATTTGGGCATCAAGCACAGGATATCTCACATCTCGTGATGGAGCCTGTCTCATCTGATGATGGCACTGATGTTCAAAATTTATTTCAGTATCTTGATAAATTAGACGATGACAAGAAAAGCACTCTTGCACGTGATTTAGTTGATAGTGTCTATTATTTCGGTGATGTTAAAACAATAGGCTTATTAGATCTGAAATCTGAAAATTGTCTTGTGGCAATTCAGCAGGGGCAGGCCCGTTTAAAATTAATTGATTTTGCAGACTCAGTGAGACTAGGTGATTCTGATCAAGGAAAACTCAGTGGGACTAGATACATGATGCCCCCCGAGTTAATCCGTCTGCAGAAGAAGCTAATGGATCTAGATGAACGTTATGATGATTTGCTTCAAAAATCTAAAAAGATCAGTCAAAGTGATTATGCGTCTCAGTATCAGCTTCTAGTAAAAGAGCATCAAGAGGTTACAAAGGCAATACGATCAGGTCGGGCAAAACATGTTGCATGGTCTACAGCTTTATTATTGTTTGAAATTTTTTCAGGGAAATCTTTTATAAACGGAGAGGGTGCTTATTTCCGTGAACAATATAGCAAAGCAGAAGATTTTATTCAGGCACTTTATGCAGAAGATCAAAATCTTCATCGTACATTGTCTCAGGACATTATTCATTTTGCCAATGATTCAGGGAATAATATTCCTGATGTGTTTAGGGCATATATGAAACAATGTGTGGCATTTAACCTCGAAGACCGGCAAACAGTTCAAGAGGTACTTGATCAAGTAGAGCCAGCAAGGGTTGAGGTCATTGAGGATCTTCGAGAGCAAGCACGAGAAGCCCTAGAAAAAGAAGCTCTATTGAAGCAGAAGGATCAATGCTCTGCAGAACAAAGCGCTGAAAGATTAGCTCGTGAAGAAGCAATTAAATTTGAAACATTAGCTCGTGAAGAAGCAATTAAAAAGGCACGGTTAAGTTTGATGTTGAAGTGCATTGGTCTTGTATCTTTTGTAGGCGGGGTTGTTGGTGGGGCTTTTATCCTACAAGCTACACAGATCATAAACATGAATAAAATTGCAATTTCAGGCTTGAATGTGGCCATCAATATGTTAAATACTTTGGGTGTATCTATAGGAAGTATCAATGCCTTAGGCACTTTAAGCACAATTGCAGTGCTTGCAGGAGGTATCACACTTTCTTTAATCAGTATAGGTCTTTTTATTAAGTGTGCCCAGAGCGCGATTCAATGTGTTCGAAGTAGGTCAACATCTATTACTGACGAACCTTTCAGCGAGGGTAGAGCACTCGATCCTGAATATAGCATCCATGCTACATCGGCTAAGGATTTGGAGCAAAGGGCATCCCAGCACCATGAGAGGGCCCCTCAATCTAGCTCTACAAACACTGCTCCCGATTCAGAGATACAATTAGGGCAATAAAATAGATAGCATGTGATCTGATACAAAGCGCTACCTTATTAGATTTAATTGAGTTGCTCAAGTGATGTGGATGGCCTTTTTCAGTGATTTTTAATTTTAGAAATCATCATCAAATCTTAATAGGATATTCTATCTTTATTATTTAAGATCATCAGCACATTAAAGTGATATGACTTTAAAGATTCTTGTCAATAATAAGCCTTAAAGATAGTCGCTTTATCTTGAAGGATTTACTATTGATGTAAGTCAATTTGGGTTAGATTGATTATGTGTATATTTTAATCAGACCTATTACGTGAATGTATAAAATGATCCTGTGAATATCTTGGTTAGTGTAAAAGTTTTGAGTTGATGTTTTTACTTTTTTAAGGATGCCGGAAATGAACTTGATATTGAAAAGTATATCATCATTTGAAAGATTATTAGGGACTAGGGTCTAAGCTTCTTCAATACTGCAATCATAATAGATCGATTGATTGACAGCATCACCATTGACGTTTTATTGGGCACAAATCAAAACCTTTTACTGCATCAGTAAGGGGAATTTTATTAAAAGCACAGCAACATTCATGATAAGTAAACGTAGTGAGCATGGATAGAGCTCATTAAGGGAGCGCTATCTCACAATCAAGGACGGTGTGCGCGCTTTAAATACAGAGAAGCGCTCAATATTGAAAATACAGAACCAAATCAATAGAGCAGGGTGAGGGGCTTTATTCAGAAATGGCTCCTCGGGACGGACTCGAACCGCCGACCAAGTGATTAACAGTCACCTGCTCTACCAACTGAGCTACCGAGGAACAATAGCTCAACAATGATATCGATTTATCCATGAAGGGTCAACCTAGAATGATGCCTTTTCATGAATGTGGGCGTATCAACACTTTAAAGTTAAATGAGAAGACCCTTTGAGGGGGGGTAAGGCATTTAATGTGAATGCTCTATTCAATTATTTTAACATGCTCGGAGGAATGATGTCTTTTGGAGTGCCCATTGATTGATCTGAAATTGCGCCAACTGCTATACAAGGTCGGATGACCACTTTATTTCAATTGTTAGTCACAGTCGGTATTCTAGTGATTACAATGACAGCATTCTTTTTAATTGAGCGTATTGGGAGAAAAAAATTATTAATTTACGGCGCGTTAGTTATGTTTATGTCAACGGCTACAATCGGTTTATTATTTTTATTCACAGATCAAATAAGTCATAATCTTCTACAAAGTCTTATGTTAATTGATATTATGATTTATATGATTGCTTTCGTGTGTTCTTGGGGTGGAGGCGTTTGGGTTGTGTGTACAGAGTTATTCCCTTTTAATGCACGAATGGTAGGGATAACAATGACAACACTTAGTCATTGGCTTTCAGCAGGAATAGTGTTGAACTTCAGCTTGGAAATTAAAGAGCAATTGGGCAATACAGGTTTATTTTGGAGTATGAGTGGATTTTGCTTAATTGGCCTCATTATTGTTGCTGTCTATCTAAAGGAGACGGCTAAGATTGCTTTGGCATCTATCTACAATGAGGTCGATGCTCATACTATGAGATGACTGATGCTCCATCAAAGTTGAATAGACTGATGATTTTAAATAAACCCGTTTAAAATTAAAAAGATCAAGACTGAATCTTGTGAAAAATCATATTTAACCAGCATTTCCTGAATTTGCCTAGAATGTAATAAGATCATAGATGATGAGCGATCACCCGTCTAATGAGCAATTCATTGCGCTCTATCGCTTCAGCGATGAGTGTATAACCCAATAGCGCCATGTCATGATCGTGTTTATTAAACTGAGATTCAGCTTTCTCAGTAATTTTGGGTTGATTTAAGTGATCAATAATATTCCAATTATAACGAGCATAGTCTTCATTCACATCAATAAAATGAATATTTGAAAAGCCTGCTTGTTTGAGTTTATTTAAATAGTCATGTTCAGTTTCTGGGTATAAAATCAGCCCTTCCCTATCACACATGTCTTGAATTCTTGGGCACCATTGATCAGGCATACGACTCAACCAATCATCAATAATCATAAAGCCCCTTGGTTTTAATACCCGAAAACATTCTTTCAGTAGGGGGGCTCTATCTTTGATATGTGGAAAAACACCTTTGCTATAAATAATATCGAAGGTTTGATCATCGATTGGGATATGAGGAGATTGATACGTCAAAAAATTAATCTGATTTTTCAAATGCTCAGGTATTCTACGAGTCGCTTCATCTTTCAGTGTTTGGGTGACTTCAACCCCCGTGATATGAATAGCATAACGATCAGCCAAATAAAACGCCATGGCACCTAATCCATATCCTATTTCTAAAGCAAATGTACCGGCTGTTAATGGGTGATCAATAAACATCGCCTCCATTGCTTCAGTGCCACCTTCAGACATCATTCCAGAGCCATAGGCCATTTCAAGATAATGACAGTATTCAAGTGAGTATTCTTCTTCCATATCATCTGCCTATTTTGATTAAAATCATTGTCGTGGTTGGTCGTATTGATTTTAGTATAATCTATCAGAAATGATTGATGTTAGACATCTACGGTCAAGCGTTGTATTTGATTCAGGGCTGATCGGTTATATTGAAGGGTTTAATTTACTATCAATCCAGCTTTAATATGTATTTAAGTTCATTCAATGTGGGCTTGAGATCCTGTTGTGAAGTATTAAATACCTTGATCTAATCGAGTATATGATCCTCCAGTTAGGTATGGATTTTTACAGCAGTGCTGCTTTAAACGAATGGGGCTCAATCCAGTGATATGAGAGCACACGGTGCGAAGTGTTGACTGACTATCTTGAAGATGCATCAATCTTTCGTACATAACACAGGGCTGCAGCGTATTGATTAGACGATGGGTTATGCTCACAACGGGTGTCTAAGGTATTAATGTTCAGCGGTTGATTCAATATAATGCGCTAATTGATCTAAGCCTTGATTAAGCTCATCATCTGATAATGCAAAGGATAACCTGAGGTAACCTGGTGATCCAAAAGCACTTCCTGGAACAAGCGCGATATGCGCATGTTTGAGTAATACTTGGCACAAGGTTATGTCATCATTCAACCCTCGCGCTTGAATTAAATGCGTTGCATCAATCCAAGCATAAAATGTACCTGATATTTCATTGAGCTTAAGGTAAGGCATTGAATTAATCCGGGTATGGGTGATTTCAGCGCGCCGTTTAAAATGTGTGAGCATGGTGTGTACATCGGGGGCTGCTTGATTAAAAGCGGCTTCTGAAGCCGCTTGTGAAATGCTACAAGGGCAGCCTGTGCTATGAGATTGGATACGAGACATGGCTGCAATAATTGGTTGAGGCCCAGCCGTATAGCCAATTCTCCAGCCGGTCATGGCGTAGGCTTTAGAGACTCCGTTGATCATTAGGGTGCGTGTTTTTAATTCAGGACACACCGTGAGCAAATGAGCCAAAGGGGTATTGCCCCAATAAATTCGATCATAAATATCATCACTGAGAATAATAATATTGGGGTGTTGGAGTAGCACATCAGCTAAAGCTTTGAGTGTGTCAGGTGTATAATGACGGCCTGTTGGGTTGCTTGGGCTATTGAGAATGATCATCTTGGTACGTGGTGTGATCGCATCATTCAGTTGTTGAGCCGTCAGTTGCCAACCGTGTTCAGGTGTGGTTTGAATCACAATGGGGATGCCATTGGCGAGTCCTACCATTTCAGGATAAGACACCCAGTAAGGGGCTGGGATGATAACTTCATCTTCAGGGTTGATGAGTGCTAGTAAGGCTAATGAGCAGCTTTGCTTAGCACCATTTGAAACAATGATCTCATCAGGGGTGTAGGTCAGGCTCCAATCTTCATCAATACGACGTGCAATGGTTTGTCTCAAACTCAGTGTGCCTGAAACAGGGGTGTAACCTGTTTGACCTGATTGAGCGGCTTGATGTGCGGCTTCAATGACACAATCTGGCGTATTAAAATCAGGTTCACCTGCACTAAAATTAATCACCTGGATGCCTTCAGCGGTCATTGCTTTGGCTTGTGCTGAGATAGCCAGTGTAGCCGAGGGTTGAATCCGTTGTGCAGACATTGAAATAGACATGAGAACTCCATCTGTCAGTTTAAAAGATACATAAAATTTTATACTCAAATCACTATAATTGATGTCGAATCGTCTGTCTAGCGCTGAGGTCCAAGCTTGTTAAGGCCATGCATATACTTTTGAAGGTGATGGTGTTTAAAAAATAGAGAGATGTTGATGACATTTAAATCATTTAAAACCAATGGTTGTTCAGTGTTAAAACGTATGCTGGAGCTCCATCTTGATGTGTTGAGAATCCTTTCCATTCTTTTGATGAAGGGTTATGATGCATCGATCAGATGTTAATTTCGTGATGATGAGTGAACTGTTTAAATTAAATGCGCCTTTTCAGCCAGCCGGGCACCAACCCGAGAGCATTGACCATATGGTTCAAGGCATACGTGCAGGGTATAGTGCTCAAACCTTATTAGGCGTAACAGGCTCAGGT